>VTLG01016184.1_pt1 | contig 59206 bp, 85 predicted proteins | sample 4694571 | NCBI WGS metagenome assembly VTLG01 (sample SAMN12604809, study PRJNA352737) | marine metagenome | biome: ENVO:00000447; feature: ENVO:00000209|ENVO:00000569|ENVO:01000036; material: ENVO:00002151; isolation source: viral sequences binned using virsorter ...
TATATGCAAAGCTATAAGAAGAGAATTGATAATGATAATAGACTGGATGATTTAGAAAAAACAATTCACGAAACCAAGAAAGAGATCGATACTATTAAGGATCTTCTTTTACGGCATATTATGGCATAAATAGTCTTGAGAAACTAATCTCCTATAAATATAGTATAAGTGGTAGATCCTAATGGCAGCAGTTCATAATCTATATGTTGATCAGGGTGCTGACTTTACTGTCGAAGTCGGTATATATGATGATAATAATGCGGCTTGGAATCTGACAGGCTATTCAGTAGCTGCTAAGATTAAAAAATCGTATTATAGTTCAACTTCAACAAGTTTTACTGCAAACGTAAGTTCTACCTCAACTGGAACAGTCGTTCTAACACTTCTAGACACTGTAACCTCAGCAATGGATCCTGGCAGATATCTATATGACGTTATTGTTACGTCAGCTGGTGGTACAAAAACAAGAGTTATAGAAGGAATTGTCACAATCAACCCTGGCGTCACATGAACACTAAAGTTACTGTTCGGAACACACCCCAAGTCATTACTGTTGCCGCTTCGGCTGGCGCAAGTGGAAGGCTCGCTTCCTTGACTGACGTAAATTTAACTTCTGCAGCTGATGGTGCCGTTCTCCAATATGATGTTACAACTCAAACATGGGTAGCTAAAAATATTTTAGAAAACTCAGGTTTGACTATTAACGCAGGCTTCTATTAAATCTTTCTCATAGGAACAAAAAATGGCAACTTTCATTAAAGTTAAAAGGTCGAGTACAACACCAACCGCAACTCCGAGTAATCTAAGAAACGGTGAATTTGCACACAGTTATGGTGCTGGTACTTATACAGACTATCAAACCACAAACCACAGTGCTGGAAACATTGCTTCTAGTGGTAAACTGTTTATCGGTCAAGGTACTGAAGACGCTTCTGGACACGCTGCAAATATAGATGTAATTGGTGGTAAGTATTTCACTGACATGCTGGATCATGGTCATGGTACTTTAACTGCTAACTCTGCTATAGTTGTTGACCAATCTAAAAAGATTGATGAATTAAATGTAGATAATATTAATATTAATTTAAACACAATTTCAACAACAAATGCTAATGGAGATTTAATACTAGATCCAGCTGGATCTGGTTCTGTTAATATTGTTGACGATACTAATCTTGCTTTTGGTACTGATGAAGATGGTAAGATTGAATATGATGAAGATGGTACTGATAAAGTTCAAGTAACAGGTGCAAACTGGAAATTTAATTGCACAGTTGAATTTGATAATATCATCATTGGGCCAGGTCAACCAAGTTTTGATCTTCCTGATAATACTGCTGATGCATTTATAATCAAGGAAGGTAGTAATAAGTATGTTGACATTGATACTACTAATGGTTCTGAATTAATTACATTTGGTAGTGGTAATGTTGATATAGATAACGATCTGAATATTGACGGTGGAGATCTTACAACTAATGCAACAACATTTAATTTATTAGAAGGTAATGCTACTACAGTAAATGCATTAATGCCTTTGGTGCTGCTACTACAATTGATATAGGTGCTACAACTGGTACTGCTACAATCAATAACCCAGCAGTAGTTGGTACTCAAGCAACACAGGCCCTCTGGAACGCTACAGCAACAACAGTTAATGCTTTCGGTGCTGCAACTGCTATTAATATGGGTGCAAACACTGGAACTACTACAATCAATAATCCGACTGTAGTTGGTTCAGTAGCTACTCAAAATCTTTGGAATGCTACAGCAACAACAGTCAATGCTTTTGGTGCTGCAACTGCTATTAACATGGGTACTAATGCAACTATATTAGACCTTGGTGATATAAGAATTAAAGGAAATACAATTTCTACAGATAGTAGTTCTGCAACAGAACTTGTTATCGACCCATTCCCTGATGCTGGAGATGCTGGTGGTGATGTTATCATTCGTGGTAATCTTCAAGTTGCTGGTACTACAACAACTGTCAACTCTTCTGAATTGTCAGTTAATGATCCAGTATTTACCGTTGGTGATACTGTAAGTTCCAAGTCTGTTGTTGCTACTGCAGCAAGTGGACAAAATCAGGTTGTAGTTGATAATCCTTCATCTGTTGTTGAAGGTGCAACAATTACTGGTACTGGAATTGCAAGTGGTGCTACTATATCTAATGTAGAGGTTGAGTGGAACACTAATGCTGGTGCTTCAAGTGATGGACAATTTGGAACTGCTCCTAGTGCTGGAGATGATATTTGGTTCTGGGATGGTACTAGTTTCTCCAAGATTGGTACTTTCGTTTCTCAAGCCGCTAATGCAGTTAAGATTAATTTAATTGCAAGTGTTTCTTTAGGATCTGATAACTTTTATGATGGTGGAAGCCTAACTAGTGTCGGAACTGGAACTCCTACTGCTGCTCAAAAAGTTGGTATTACTAAAGTAAGTACAAAGGTCTTTAAGACAACTACATTTACTTTAAGTGCTAATACAACTTCTAGTATTGCAGTAGATACACAACTTACAATCAGTCAAGCAGTTGATGATAACCTAGACCGTGGTATTCAGTTCAAGTATCTAAAAGGTAATGCTTCTAAAGTTGGTTTCTTTGGATACGATGATGACAATGATGCTTTTGTATTCATTAAAGATGCTACGAATAATTCTAATCTCTTTAGTGGTACTAGATCAGAAGCATGGTTCAAAACAGTTAAACTAGATGATGGTGTCGCAAATGGTGTTGCCTATTTCGATTCTGATCTTAAGATAACTAGAACAGTTGCTGCTGGTACTGCTGATGTTGACACATCAAACCAAGTTTTAACCGCAACAGGTGCTGGTGTTCCTACTTGGACTACAACACTAGATGGAGGCACTTATTAAATTATAAAGTGAGGTAATTATGACCCCTGATGAAGCAAATACACTCATGCAAGTTATGAGTGAAAAAGTAAATCAATTGACTAGAGAAAATATGTTGTTTGAGTCAAGGATTATTCATTTGACTCAACAATTGAAAAAATATCAAGATGATGAAAACCAGTCCGCTGAGATTTTAGAACCCGATGGCAAGTCCAAATAGTAAAGCCACTCTTAAAGAATATTGTCTAAGACAGCTTGGTAAACCTGTCATAGAGATTAATGTCGATGAAGATCAAGTCGATGATTTGATTGACGACACTATACAAATTTTTCAAGAGCGGGTTTATGATGGAGTTGAGAGGATGTACTTAAAGTACAAACTCACTGAAAATGACATTACGAATGGAGGTGGTGGAAGTGCCAATTCAGGCAGAAATGAAACTATTACTGCTACAGATAATAATGATGGTGCTTCTGGTACTTCTCGTACCCTCAATTTTGAACAGGGAAGAGGATACTTAACAATACCAGATCATATTCTTGGTGTAGAGGGAATTAAAAAAGTCTCTAACACTATGGTTAATAATATGTTTGGTTTTAGATATCAGTTCTTTTTGAACGATTTCTATAATTTTTATGCATATGATATCCTTAATATGGAGATCACATTACAATATCTAGAAACATTGAATTTCTTGATAGAAGGTAATAAGGATATTAGATTTAATAAAGTAACTAATAGACTTTATATTGACATTGATTGGGATTTAGCACAAGCAGATGATTATATTGTCATTGATTGTTACAGGGCAGTAGATCCTACAACATTCACTAAAGTCTACAACGAAAGATTTGTAAAGAAATATGCCACTGCTAAGATAAAGAAACAGTGGGGTCAGAATTTAATTAAATTTACTGGTATTAAAATGCCTGGCGGAGTCGAGTTTAATGGTAGACAGATATATGATGATGCTACCCAAGAATTAACTACTCTTGAGGAACAGATGTTATCAACATATGAAACACCTCCATTAGATTTCGTGGGATGATATGGCTAAGAATGTATTCTTTACTATAGGTACTAAGTCTGAACAAAGACTGTATGAGGATTTGATTATTGAATCCATGCAGATCTATGGTCTAGATGTATATTACTTACCTAGAGAAATGGTAACAACTGATAGGTTGTTTAGAGAGGATACTCTTGCTAAATTTGATGAGAATTATATGATAGAAATGTACCTGCAAAACTATGATGGTTTTGAAGGTGATGGAACATTATTAACAAAGTTTGGTGTAAGGATTTCAGAAGAAGCAACATTTGTTGTATCTAGACGTAGATGGGAAGATCTTATACAAGCAAAATCAAATAATCTTGTTTCTACTGAAAGACCAAATGAAGGAGATGCAATATATTTTCCATTAACAAAACAGTTATTCCAAATTAAATTTGTAGAGAATGAAACACCTCTAAGACCTCTTGGAGATGTACCTATATTTACACTTGTCACTGAACTCATGGAGTTTGCTGATGAGAGACTAGAAACTGGTTTATCTGAAATAGATAAGATTGCTGCAGAGGCGGCATACTCTATTGTCCATAAAGTTACTAGTGGAATTAAATATATTAATGTTACTCAAGCTGGTACTGGATACGGATCAGGAACAACGGTAAGTTTCAATACTATAGCTGGTGCTGTACCTCCAACATCTATAGTTCCTACAATAACAAATACAGCTGTATCTTCTATTGCTATATCTAATCCTGGCAGTGGATATACAACAACTGCTCCCATAGTAACCATTACTGGTACTGGAACTGGTGCTGCAGCTGAAGCTATTCTTTCTGCTGGAGGTAATTTTAAATTTGGTGAATTTGTATATGGTACTAAGTATACAGCAGATGTAACTGCAACTGCACCAAATACTACATGGAATTTATTAAATACATGGAATATTCGTAAAGCTGGTACTGGATATACAACAGCACCTTTAGTTACTATAGGAAAACCAGATGCTGTTACAGCAACAGCTACTGCTTCTTTATTAACTGGTGTAGTTGATACTATAGCTTTAACATCTGGTGGAGAAGGATATCCCGATAACTTAACTAATATTCCTACTAGTGGTGGTACTGGTACAGGATTAAAAGTAAATACTACAGCTGTTGATGGAGTTATTACTGCTGTAACAATTCATACTGGTGGTAATGGATATACTGTTGGTGATACTATTAATATAGTGCCAACTGGATTTGGTGGAACTCAAGCAGTAATTACAGTATCTACTGAATCTGATCGTGTATCTTCAGTTGCAATGACTGCTGGTGGTAGTGCATATACAGCAGCTCCTACAGTTACATTCTCCGCTCCAGAAACATCTGGAGGAACTACAGCTACAGGTTCAGCAGTAATTAGTGGTGGTGCTATTAGTTCTGTTACGGTAACAAATGCTGGTACTGGATATACTTCTGTACCTACAGTAACTATTGCTGATCCAACCAAGACTCAAGCGCTTGCTACAGCTGTAGTAACTAATGGAACTATTAGTTCTATAAACTTAACTACTGCTGGTGCAGGGTATGTAACAGCACCTAGAGTCATTATTGCTCCTTCTCCAAGTGAACCAAAAGGTAAGGTTGCAAGATGGGATGTAACTAACAAGGAGTTAGAACTTATAGATATAGTAGGTAAATTTTCTGATGATGATACCTTAGTTGGTTCGGAATCACAAGCTGAAACTGTGATAGATAGTTTCAGTAGTATAGAAATTGAAAACGCATCTTCATCTGAAAATGCATTTTTTGAAACCCAAGGGGATTCAATTCTTGATTGGACAGAAGGTAATCCATTTGGTGAAGTTGGTAATTCTGGAGTATTCTGATGTTAGGAAAACATTTTTATCACGAAATTCTTAGAAAAACTATTATTGGTTTTGGAACTATATTTAACAATGTAGAATTACAAAGAACTGATAGTGCTGGGAATGTAGTACAAACAATTAAAGTTCCTTTGAACTATGGTCCAAGAGAGAAGTTTCTTGCAAGGATAGAAGCTGAACCTTCACTAGATGGTCGTGCTGAGACACAAATTACATTACCTAGAATTTCATTTGAAATGAAAGGTATTAATTATGATCCAGCTAGAAAATTGGGTCCTGTACAAATACAAAGATCACAAAAAACTAGTGATACAGACAAAAGTTACTCTACATACAGTCCTGTACCATATAACTGTGAATTTGAATTAAACATTTTAAGTAAAAATAACGAAGACTCTGTACAGATATTAGAACAGATTCTACCTTATTTTCAACCGATGTTTAATATTACTATTAATCTTATAACATCAATTGGAGAGAAGAAAGATATACCTATAATTTTAAATAATGTTGGAATATATGATGATTATGAATCAGATATGACCACAAGAAGGACATTAATTCATACTCTTAATTTCACAGCAAAGACATATCTATACGGACCTGTATCTACTGCTGAGATGATTAAGAAGGTTAATGTTGATATTAGTGCTGCAATGACCACAGGATCTAGACACGTTAGATACAGTGCAACACCAGCTGCTAAGACTGATCAAAATAAAGATGGTACTTCAATACCACCTACACAATTCAATGTTTCCAGTAACACTATTACATTAGCAGGTCATGGATTTGTTACTCAGGATAAGGTTACATACAACTCAGATCCATCTGGTACACCTGTTGGTGGATTAACAGATAAGAGTAATTACTTTATAATTAAAATTGACAATGATAACTTTAGAGTTGCTAAATCTAAGTCTTATGCTAGACAAGGATATGCAATTGACATCACATCACAACCAACAGGTAATGATCAGAAGTTCTCTGTAATAAATGAATTAGATGATGCATTTATGGATGCTGGTGATGACTTTGGATTTAATGAAAGTTGGACTAATTACTAATGGCTGATACATTTGATAAATTGAATAAAACCTTTAATGTTGAGGTATCTGAAACTCCTGAAGGTGGTTGTCTTCCAAGAAAGAATCAAATCACTGATATAACACCTAAAGGAGAAACAGATGTAACTGATGATTATCAGTATAGTAGGTCTCAATTATACAGGTTGGTTGAAACGGGTCAAGAAGCGATTCAGGGTGCGTTAGAAGTTGCCCAGAGTACAGATCACCCAAGAGCGTATGAAGTCGCTGGTAACTTGATTAAAAACGTGGCTGATATAACTGATAAGTTATTAGATACACAGAAGAAATTAAAAGAAATAGAAACAGAGAAAGTTCAGAAAGGACCTTCTACAGTAAATAATTCAGTATTTTTTGGTTCTACAGCAGAACTTCAGAAGATGCTTAAACAAAAGATGTCAGATAAATAATTAGAAACAAACTAGTAAAATGGCAACAACCAATAGAGTATTCGTAGAGAAACTAGGCGGTACTTCTGCTAGCAGTTTTGTTGGTAATACAGGAGAATTATTTTATGATCCTAGTGCAGGTAATTTAAAAGTTTCTGATGGTAGCACAGCAGGTGGTGTTGCAGCAGGTACAGGTGCTCCTAGATACAAAGGAACTGGTGGATTTACAAATTTCAGTACAGGTGCAGGAGAACATACTTGGACTGGTGCAGGTATTACTGTAACTTATGGTGCAGTAGGAGGAGGGTATGGTTCATTCCAGTTTACCTTTACTATGGCTCATAATTATGGTAGTACTGCTAATTACCTTGTACTAGCACAACCTCATTATCATTCTGATAGTGCGGCTGGCAAAGGACAACCACTAGTGTTTAATCTTGAAAAGGTTAATGGTACTACCTTTATTGGTACGGTATCTGATCCAACCGCAGGTACAATAGATGATGCTAAGTTCGATCTATTTGTATATGATGTCTAGTAATAAATAGAATTAAACGGAGTTAAAAATCATGGTATTAAAACCATATGGCGATGCTGTAGATGTAAAAGCAGGTGCTGGTGCTTTTGGAGGAGATAGGTTAGTATGGGTTGTCAATACTCATAGTGCCGCCGCAAAAGTTACTATTGCAAATGCAACACCAGCAATTATCTACATTCCTGCTGGGGAAGGACTTTTAATAGAGAAAGAGCCTGGTGCAGCTGTTGACGCAGCTACTGCTGGTGCTAATGTATGGGCAACAGCTGTTGCATATGCTAATTAATGGAGTGGGATCTAGAGGATCTTAAACAATCCATCATTGACAGTGCTGCTGATTATGATAAAATTATGAAAGAAGATGAATTTATCCAATCATTAATATCAAAAGGATTTGTTTATGATGAAGATAAAGATAGATGGTTCCGTCTTTGGACTACCAATAACGGACAAGAGGTCTGTCTAGAACTTTATCAAAAACAGTCTGATGGTAGATGGAAACAAATTATGTCTGGAGAAAGTGAGGATTCTGTTTTTTATGAAGAGCTCGTATAAAATATGTTCAGCATGCCAATCACAATGGTTAGATGGACAGTTGTATTGGACTACAGGCAAGATAGGATGTCCACATGATTTAGCAGGATTACTTTGTAATGATGTAGATCATCCGAACTGTATAAATCCATGTAAAGGTTCCACTAGTGGGGTTACATGGGCACAAAGGAGGCAATTTTTAAATGACCTTGAGTACTAATTATCGAAATGAACTAATAGATATATGCTGTCGCATTATATCAACTGATGGTGAAGTTACCTTACAAGAAAGAATTTGGATGAACAAATTATGTGATCATAATCGTCATGCAAAAGATCTTGTTGGAGCTCTTCTTTGTCCAGACTTTGTAGAGAAATAGACACAGAGTTTTGAAACAGAGACATAACTAAGTAAAAATACCTGTTTTGGTGTATAAATAGTAATGTAATTTATGCGAGCCCACGGCTATAAATCGTGTCTCACTATACAGTTGGTTATCACGACCTACAACAACACCATTTAGAAATTTGCGAATATGCCAATGATGCATATGAAGCAAAAACAGACGCAACAGAGGATGTTCCTTTCTTACAAGGGCATCCTCATTTTATTGACTATATTACAAAGGAGGAGTAGAATGTCTACTATAACAAAAAATAAACATGAGATTATGTGGTGGATGAGTAGATTAACAGTGATGGTAGTATCACTATTTTTATCAATGACATTAGCAGCACAAGCATATGCAGCCGAAATTCAAATGGGTTCTGATGGGAACTTGGTGTTTAATCCTTCTGAGCTTACAGTTAATGCAGGTGATACGGTTACATTCGTAAATGGTGATTTACCACCACACAATGTTGTATTTCTTGACAATCCTGAGTTATCACATCCTGACTTATCATTTATGAGTGGAGAACAGTTCCCCGTAACCTTTGATGCCCCAGGCGAATACGAATTTCAATGTGAACCTCATGCTGGTGCTGGCATGAAAGGTGTAATTCACGTACAATAAATACATCGAGTTGTAAAATCAATCATGGCTACTATTACAATACAGGCTCCAGATGGATCCAGTGAAAGTTTTGAATGTGACGGTGACACTGCTATACTAGATGCTTTAGAAGAAGCAGGACTAGATCATCCTTCATCTTGTCGTGCTGGTGCATGCTCATCATGTGCTATGAAAGTTGTAGATGGATCAGTTGAACAAGAAGAGCAATCATTCTTGGATGATGATCAATTAGAAGAAGGTTATGTGTTAACATGTGTAGCACACCCCACAAGTGATACTATTACATTATTAACTGAACAGGAAGAAAACCTTTATTAGATATGGATCTAACTGATGGAAATGTAATTGAAGTTCTTAGTGAACTTGTCCCATACATCGAAGCAGATGGTGGATGGTTAGAATATGTTGAGACTGATTACACTTCAGAAGGAGCATACGTTAAGGTAAGACTTGGTGGTGCATGTTCTAGTTGTGCTATGAGTTCCCAAACATTAAAAATGGGAATAGAACGTAAGCTCATGGAAGAAATACCAGCTATAGCAGGAGTAATTCAAGTATTATGAATGATGTAGTTTGGTCTATAAATATTATGTTAGGTACTTTACTAAGTGGAGTAGGGTATTTCATTTATTGGATAATGACTTATGACGACAGAACACAGTCCAGAAACGAAGATAGCAATTCTGGAAGCGAAAGTTGAACACATGATGGGTCATGTTAAGGAACTGACTCTTAGAGTTCGTGCTAATGAAAAAGTAGTTGCTATTGTCAGCGCTGTCGGTATTGGTGCTGGTGGTATTATAGGATCTACAGCTTTTGCTCCAGATGCAGAGGCACAGATTACTGATAAAGCTTTTAATCCTAGTACTATAATTCAAGATTTTAGAACATGGGAATCTGAAAAAAATAGAACTCCTATTGAAGAAGAACTAAATAGAGCGATGCTAGAAATGGAGGATTATTGGAATGGGAGCGATGACCCCACCGAGTCGGAAGAGTTGTTACAATTTCCGAGTGACGAAGATAGACAAGGTTCTTGATGGTGATACTATCGATGTTACTATTGACCTCGGTTTTGATCTATACAAGAAAGAAAGAGTTAGAATTGCAGGCGTTGATACGCCAGAGAAAAGAACAAGAAACCTCGAAGAAAAGGCACTGGGAATAGATGCGACAAACTGGCTCAAAGAAAAATTGGAAACTACCATTGCTGGCGATGATGAGCTCTCTGTTCGTACTGAGCTTGTCGGCGGCACTGGGAAGTATGGTAGGCTTCTTGGGTGGTTATACGTGGGCGACTCAGAACTGTCACTCAACGAACAAATGATTACTGAAGGATATGCTTGGTCATATGATGGAGGTACAAAACAAAAGAACTTTGAAGATCTACGTGCTATTCGTAGAACTTTTGGTACATTATTAGAAGGTTAAATGTTTGATGACTCTAATTGGAGAGAAGAATACAAAGCATACACAAGTAACCATATGGAACTTGAGTTGCTAGAGAATGGGCCTAAGAGTCTATCTCAATCATGGCATCTTGGTGCATTGTATAATAATTGGAAAAAGATAAAGGGATATAAAGATCCTGAACCACCTGATTGTTCATCTTCTTTAAAGGAATGGGAACAAAGTATCAAGAAGTATGAAAATGATTACTAAAAATACAATTACAGTAGGAAAAGTGAAAACTGTATTTTCTACTGATAAACATGATGAAGTCCTCATACAATATGAGGATAGAGTTACTGCTGGTAATGGTAGGAAAGAATTATGGGTAGAAGACAAAGGTTCTGTATGTTGTGAAATTTCTCAAGTTCTTTTTGAGAAATTAAATTATAGAGGAGTCAAAACTCATTATGTTAGTATGCCTACTAATAAGTCAATGATATGTAAGAAGGTTGATATTGTTCCATTAGAGGTAGTAGTTAGAAATATAGCAGCAGGATCTATAGTTCGTGAAACAACAATAGAAGAAGGTTATGAATTTAAATGGCCATTAGTTGAATTCTATTTAAAAGATGATGAAAGAGATGATCCTCTATTGACAGATCAAAGATTGATACAAATGCGTGTTATGGATATAGCTGGTAATATGGAAATATTAGCTAGAGATATTAATGATATGTTAAAAGAAATATTCCTAGAGATAGGACTTGTACTTGTTGATTTTAAATTGGAGTTTGGTTATGATTCTAACGGCAATCTACTCTTGGCTGATGAACTATCACCTGACGGGATGCGACTCTGGAAAGACGGAGAGAGTTTCGATAAAGATATTTTCAGGAAAGATAAAGGAAATCTTATACAAGCTTATAAAACAATTTTAAATGATTTGAGGGTTTTATAATGTCTACTAATGATAGCATATATCTAGGTAATCCTAACCTGAAGAAAGCCAATACTCCTATGGAGTTCACGGAAGAACAGGTTATTGAATTTGTCAAGTGTAAGGATGATCCTGTTTATTTTGCTAGAAATTATATAAAGATTGTTTCTCTTGATGAAGGTCTAGTACCTTTTGACATGTATGATTTTCAAGAGGAAATGGTAGAGAGATTTCATAAGAATAGATTTAATATTGCCAAACTACCAAGACAGACTGGTAAATCAACTACGGTTATTTCATATCTTTTACATTATATAATTTTTAAAGATAATGTCAATATTGGTATACTAGCAAACAAAGCATCTACATCAAGAGAATTATTATCTAGATTACAACTAGCATATGAGAATCTACCTAGATGGATGCAACACGGAATATTAGCATGGAATAAAGGTAATGTCGAACTCGAAAATGGATCAAAGATACTGGCTGCTTCTACGTCTTCAAGTGCTGTCCGAGGCATGTCGTTCAATATCATCTTCCTCGATGAATTCGCTTTCGTTCCAAACCATATTGCAGAACAATTCTTTAGTTCTGTTTATCCTACTATTACGTCTGGTAAGTCAACGAAAGTAATTATCATCTCCACTCCTAATGGAATGAATATGTTCTATAAGTTGTGGCATGACGCTGAGAGAGGTAAGAACGAATATACTACAACAGAAGTTCATTGGTCACAAGTGCCTGGCAGAGATGCTAACTGGAAAGCACAGACTATTGCAAACACTTCAGAGAGACAGTTTGTACAAGAATTTGAATGTGAGTTCTTAGGATCTGTAGATACTCTTATAGCACCATCTAAATTGAAAACTATGGTTTATGAAGAACCATTGAATAGAAGTAAAGGTTTAGATATCTATGAAAGGGTTATAGAAGATCATCAATATTTAATGGCAGTTGATGTTGCCAGAGGTGTGTCAAATGACTATTCAGCATTTACTTTAATTGATATAACAAGTATCCCATATAAGTTAGTAGGTAAATATAGAAACAATACCATCAAACCTATAGTATTTCCAAATATAGTACATGATGTTGCAAAGAACTATAATATGGCATATATTATGGTTGAGGTTAATGATATAGGTGGACAGGTTGCAGATATACTTCAGTTTGATTTAGAATATGAAAATCTATTGATGTGTGCTATGAGAGGTAGGGCAGGTCAATTAGTAGGACAAGGATTTTCTCATAAGTCTCAGTTAGGTGTTAAGATGACATCTACAGTTAAGAAAACTGGTTGTTCCAATTTAAAAGCATTAATTGAAGATGATAAGTTAATTATTAATGATTATGATATCATTGCAGAGTTAACTACATTTATTCAAAAGAAACAATCATTTGAGGCAGAAGAGGGATGTAATGATGACCTTGCTATGTGTCTAGTAATATTTGCATGGTTATGTACATCAGATTATTTTAAAGAAATGACTTCTGATGATGTTAGAAAAAGAATCTTTGAAGATCAAAGAGAAGCTATAGAAGAAGATATGGCTCCTTTTGGATTTATTTTAGATGGTCTTGATGAAGATACTTTTGTAGAAAAAGAAACTGGTGATATTTGGAAGGTTGATGAATATGGAGATAAGGGTGGTGGAGTAACATTGAACGATGATTCCTATATGTGGAATTATAAGTAATGGATCTTGATTCAGAATTTGAACTAGAACATCTTCTTTTTAAAGAAAGAGAATGTAGGGTTTGTCATAAGAAAAAAAGTTTATTAGAAGATTTTTATTTAACTCGTAAGAATAGAAAACCATTTCCTTCTGCTTATTCTTATGAATGTAAGTTGTGTACTGTTAAAAGCGTAGTTGAAAGTAAAGAAAGAGAATGTAGGGTTTGTCATAAGAAGAAAAGTTTATTAGAAGATTTTTATTTAACTCGTAAGAATAGAAAACCATTTCCTTCTGCTTATTCTTATGAATGTAAGTTGTGTACTGTTAAAAGAGTAGTTGAAAGTAGAAAGAAAGACAGAGCTTTTTCAGATTGGACATATCCTGACTGGTAGTGTTCACGTGCTGTTTCCCCGTCTGAAAGATAGTAAATAATAAATAATAATGAGAAATAAATCTCATAGAGGTAATAAAACATGGCGTTTGCTTCACCTGGCGTAAGTATTAAAGAGGTTGATTTAACAGCAACCGTTAATGTAGCTGACCAGAATATTGGTGTTATTGCTATCGCAGCACAAAAGGGACCTACTGACGAGGTAACTTATATTGCTAGCGAGAGAGAATTAGTGGATATCTTCGGAGGTCCTGATGAGTATAATTATGAATCTTGGTTTGCAGCTGCAACTGTTATACAGTACGGTGGTATCGCAGCAATAATTAGACCTGCTGGAGGAGAACCTAGTTCTGGTTCAGACTTGGCTCTAAGAACTGCTAATGTCGATACTGATGGAACCACAGATGGTGCCATATTGATTAATAATCAGGCCGACTACGAAGAAAATTATGCAACTACCAATGCTTGGGTATTTGCAGGTAAGTATGCTGGTACATTCCACAATGGAATTACCGTAGCAATGGTTGACGTTGGTGCTCACCAAGAACTTACTGTAAATGTATCTGGTTCTGCTCCATCTGTAGGAGATTATGTAAAAGTAGATGGCGTTGCTGCTGGAAACGTTTACTCAATCTCTGGTTCTGGTGCAACTACAAAGATTCAAATTACTTTAGAGGATACTACAGTAAGATTTGCTGGAACTGGATCCTTAAAGAGTCACGGTGGTACTGTAATTGGTAGTATCGTTTCTTTAGATAGTAATGATGTTTACTCTACAAAAGAGTATATGTCTGGTAAGAAGTGGGTTTCAATTGCTCCTCAACCAGGCACATCACCATATACAAAAGCTCGTGGTGGTAAGTTTGATGAGTTCCACATGGCTCTAATTGATACGGATGGTAATGTAACTGGTAATCCAGGCACATTAATTGAAACATTTACATTTGTATCAAAAGGAAAAGATGCTAAGAATTCAGAAGGTACTGTTGCATACTGGAGAAAAGTTCTAGAACTTAAGTCTCAGTACATTTATGGTGGTGAAGATGCATTGGCTCAAGCCGCTGACATCACTGCTATTGATAGTTCTGCTGGTTCTGCATCTACTGGTGCAATTGGTAACAATGCTGCTAATACAGTATTCCCAGTATTCAATAAAATTATAAGTAAAAAACTTGGTTCTGGTGCCGACTACGATTGGGCTGGTTCTTCTGCTACCATAGAGGCTCAAGTAGAAACTTCTTACGATCTTGTAAATGATCCAGAAGAATTCGGTGATATCGATTTCTTAGTTCCAGGCAAGATTAGTTCAACTGTTGCCGCAAAACTAATTGCTATTGCAGAATCAAGAAGAGACTGTATTGCAGTCATTTCACCACTAAGAACTGATGTTGTAAATTCAAATACATCTACTAAGAAAACTGATGCAGTTGTTGATTTCTTCAACACAATAAACAGTTCTTCTTATGCAATATTTGATTCAGGTTATAAGTACATTTATGATAAGTATAATGATACTTACCGTTATGTTCCATGTGCAGCAGACGTTGCTGGACTATGCGTTAGTTCAACAATAAATTCTGAGACTTGGTTCTCTCCTGCTGGATATAACAGAGGTAACTTGAGAAATGCAACTAAACTTGCATACTCACCAAGACAAGCTGAAAGAGATAGACTGTATACTGCAAGAGTCAATCCTATAGTTTCATTCCCTGGCCAAGGGGTGGTATTATTCGGTGACAAAACTGGACTTTCTTCTCCATCCGCTTTCGATAGAATTAACGTTCGCCGTCTATTCATCGAACTAGAAAAGAACATCGCAAGATTCTCGAAATTCCAACTCTTTGAGATTAATGATGAACTCACCAGATCTTCTTTCAAAGGAGCTGTTGATCCATATTTGAGGAATGTACAAGGTCGAAGAGGTATCTACGATTTCTTAGTTGTCTGCGATGACAGCAACAACACTGCCGATGTCATTGATCGCAATGAATTCCAAGCTGAGATTTACATCAAGCCTGCCCGCTCGATTAACTTCATTACTATTACCTTCGTTGCTACAAGAACGGGTGTTTCTTTCAATGAATTAATTGGTTAATCTTTATAAAAAACACACAGAGGTATAAAAACCATGGCAAAAGGTATTTCAGAATTTAAATCGAAACTGGTTAAAGGCGGCGCTCGCCCTAATCTGTTTCTGGTCCGCCTCAACTTCCCTTCATTACAGGGAATAGTTGATGTAGGATCAGATTCTAGTAAAACTGCTACCGAGACTGCGGAATTTATGGTCAAGACCGCACAGATTCCTGCTTCTAGTCTTGGAGTTATCGAGGTTCCTTATAGAGGACGTATGTTGAAAGTTGCTGGAGATAGGACATTTGAACCTTGGTCAGTAACAGTTATCAATGATGGTGAGTATAATATCCGTAAATCATTCGAGAAATGGTCTAGAGGTATTAATGCTCATACTGAAAACGTTGGTCAATTAGGTTACGGAGCAGATGGTGGAGAGTCATATTCTAGAGATATGACTGTTTATCAACTAAGTCGTGACGGAATTAAACCAAGTAAGACACCATCCAACATAGAGGCGCCTGGCGTAGATGGATTGGAAGTAGTTCGTGCTTATCGTTTCTACGATGCATGGCCATCTTCACTTTCTGCTATCGATCTTTCATATGAGTCTAATGACCAAATTGAAGAATTTACTGTTGAATTTCAGTATAATTACTTCGAGGTTACAAAGTCATCTTTGGAAGCTTGATAAATAGGATTGAATAGAAATTTAATCCTTTATAATAATGGCAGAACTATTTGGATTTAGCATAAAGGAGAGGACAAAAAAGGGGAAGGTTTATTCCCCTGCTCCTCCAGATAGCGATGATGGCACCTCGGCAGTAGCCGCTGGTGCCTATTTTGGTCAGTACTTAGACCTTGATGGCGTTGGTAGACATAATAACGAATTTGAATTTATTCGTAAGTATAGAGAGATTGCATTACATCCAGAAACGGATACTGCAATTGATGATATTATAAATGAATCTATTAGTAGTGATCTAGACTATGCTCCCGTAGATGTAGAATTATCCAATTTACAAGCTAGTGATAAGATCAAGAAAAAGATTAGAGAAGAATTTAAACATATAATTAGACTTCTAGATTTTGATAAGAGAGCACATCAGATATTTCGTAGATGGTATATTGACGGTAGAATCTTTTATCATAAACTAATTGACTTTGATAAACCAGAAGAAGGTATCAAAGAATTGAGATATATTGATGCACTTAAGATTAAGAAAGTAAGAGAAGTTAAGAAGGATAAGAAAGATGCTGGAGTATCCATATCCACTGGCATGAAGCTAGACTATGGTGAAACAGTTGATTATTATCTTTATTTCCCTAGAGGTTATAAGGGAAGTGATAATAATGCAATTAAAATTGCCGATGACGCAATTTCTTATGTACCATCAGGTATACAAGATCATAATCGTAATATGGTTTTATCGTTTTTACATAAAGCGATTAAGTCTGTCAATCAATTAAGAATGATTGAAGACTCTCTAGTTATATACAGGATTTCTAGAGCACCTGAAAGAAGAATATTTTATATTGATGTAGGTAATCTACCTAAAATGAAAGCGGAACAATACCTTCGTGAGGTAATGGGTCGTTATCGTAATAAACTTGTTTATGATTCTTCTACTGGTGAGATCAGAGATGATAGAAAGCATATGAGTATGCTTGAAGATTTCTGGTTGCCTCGTAGAGAAGGTGGTAGAGGAACTGAAATTACTACTCTTCCAGGCGGACAAAATCTTGGAGAACTAGAAGACGTTAAGTATTTCCAGAAGAAATTATATAAGTCATTAAATATCCCACTCTCAAGACTGGAACAGGAATCTTCATTTACTATTGGTAGAACAAATGAGATTACTAGGGATGAATTAAAATTTGCTAAATTTGTTGCTCGTCTAAGAAAGCGTTTTTCAGAATTATTCTTAGATATGTTAAAGACTCAACTAATACTGAAGGGTATTCTTACTCCAGATGATTGGGAAGAGTTAAAAGAAGATATTCAATTCGATTATATCTTTGATAATCACTTCACAGAATTGAAAGAAACTGAGATGTTGACTGAGAGATTAAATGCAGTCAATATGGTAGAACCTTTCCTTGGTAAGTATTTCTCTGTTGAATATGTACGCAGGCAGATACTCAAGCAAACTGAAGATGAAATCGAAGAAATAGATCAACAAGTAGAGAAAGAAAAAGAGATGGGAATCATTCAAGACCCAATGGCAGCAATGGATGCCATGGGCATGGAAGGTGGAGAAATGGCTCCTGAAGGTGGTGGAGATCCATCCGCAGGTGGTGATTTAGACTCCGCATTTTCCTCTATGATTTCCCCAGGCGATTACGGTAAGGGTGAAATCTGATAAATAATAGTTGTAATACATGATATTTTATTATGCCTGAACCTGAAGTAGCTCAAGATTCTTCAACGGATGAAATTATAAATGACCCGATTGTAGCAGATATCTTAAATAAAGATCATCATAATGCAAACGAGAAAATTTATAATGCGTTGTATGGAAAGAGCTCAGAATATATTACTGCGAGAAAAGCTCAGATTGCAAAAACCATGTTCAATGGTCCTGATCAAGAGCAACCAGATACGGATGCTTACGATAAGGTAGAACCCATTGTTCAAGTTGATGATAGTCAAAGTGAACCTGAATCTGCGCCAGAAAATGAAACTGTAGAAACTGAAACGGAACAATCATGAAACTTATTGCTGAAGAGATAATTGACGTTAATTTTCTCACTGAAGAAAGTAACGGCAAGAAGAGTCACTTCATTGAGGGTGTATTCCTTCAAGGAGAATTGACTAATAGAAATGGTAGGTTATATCCTATACAGACTCTTCAAAGAGAAGTTCATGCTTATAACGAAAGTTATGTTTCAACTGGAAGAGCTCTAGGTGAGTTGGGTCATCCAGATGGTCCATCTATCAATCTAGACAGAGTATCACACAAAATTGTTTCCTTGAAACAAGAGGGTAATAACTTTATCGGTAAAGCAAAAATTCTTGGAACCCCTATGGGTAAGATTGCTGAGAACCTTCTAGATGAAGGTGTTAAACTCGGTGTCTCATCTAGAGGACTAGGTTCAATTGAGAGGAGAGGTGATGTGAATGTTGTCCAAGATGACTTCATGTTAGCTACTGCTGCTGATATTGTTGCAGATCCATCCGCACCCGATGCCTTTGTTGAAGGTATTATGGAGGGTAAAGATTGGATATGGAATAGTGGAAACTGGAAGGAATCTACTATTACTGCTGTTAAAGATTCGATTGACAACGCAGACGTTGATCAATTGACGGAGAAGAAGCTACAAGCGTTTGAAAACCTACTCCGTAATCTTAAAATTTGATAAATATTATTAGAAAATACTACACTTTCCAAAGGGGATTTTCCAAATGGCTGCGAATGTTAAAGAAAAAGAACAAATAGAAGAGTCTAATCCTATCACCAAAAACGCAGAAGCGGGTGACAAGGCTCCAAAGAAATTGACCGATCCTACACCAGGCCAAAGTGGTCCTGATGCTGAGAACCTCGGTGGACCAGTTGTGGTTCCTGATGATCCTAAGTCTATCGGTAAGGCCGCTGCTGCCAAGCAAGCTCATGAGGGTGACAAGTCTATTAAGGCAAAACCTTCAAAGGCATCAGGTAAAGTTGCCGAAGAGGTCAAGGAAGAAGAGAAGGAAGTTGTTGAAGAGATTCAAGTAGATGTATCTCAAGACGTTAACGCACTTCTTCACGGAGAGGAACTATCTGAAGAGTTCCAGAAAAAGGCTGCTACGATTTTTGAAGCTGCTGTTAAAGCTAAAGTCGTTGAGCAAGTCGAAAAGTTTGAGAGTGTTTATGAAGAGAAACTCCAAAAGGAAACTGATTCTCTTAAAGAATCAATGGAGGCTCGTATAGATGCTCATTTAGATTATGTTGCTGAACAATGGGTTAAAGAGAACCAACTCGCCATTGATTCAGGTCTTCGCAATGAAATCACAGAAGAGTTCATCACTGGTTTGAAGAATCTCTTTAGTGAAAATTACATTGATATTCCAGATGACAAATATGATGTGCTCGAAGGTATGACCGAGCAAATTGATGAAATGGAAACTAAACTCAATGAACAGATCGAAAAGAATGTTGAGCTAAACAAAGAACTCGGAAGTTACATTAAAAATGGAATTGTAAGTGAAGTATCCGAAGGTCTTGCTCAAACACAAAAAGAAAAGTTTAACTCTTTAGTTGAGAGTGTAGAGTTTGAGAGTGAAGAATCTTACCGTGAGAAACTAGGTACACTTAAGGAAAGTTATTTCCCTAAACAGCCTGTTACTCAGAGTGAAGATCTGGCAGAAGAAACAAAGGAAGACCAACCTCTAAACGGTCCAATGTCTGCTTATTCCGCAGCAATTGATCGTTGGAAGTAAGTTTCCTTCTAAATAATAAAGATTCCTAACAAACAAACTTAAACGGAGTTATACTTAACATGTACAATTCGGAAAAACTTCAAGAGAAGTGGCAACCAATTTTGGAACACAAAGGTCTTGAAGATGTAAAAGATAATCATAGAAAAGCTGTTACAGCTATTCTTCTAGAAAACCAAGAGAAATTCCTTCGTGAAGAGCGCTCAGTTCTTTATGAAGATCCTACCAACTCTGCTGGTACTGGTGGTTTCAGTGGCTCTGCTGCTGGTGCTGGTCCTGTTGCTGGTTTCGATCCAGTTCTAATCAGCTTGATCCGCCGTTCTATGCCTAAGTTGATGGCATATGACATTGCTGGTGTACGACATTGCTGGTGTACAACCAATGAGTGGTCCTACTGGACTTATCTTCGCAATGCGTGCTCATCGTGGTACAGACAGAGACGGTAACGGTGCAACACCTAACGTATTCACGAATGAAACCTTCTATGATGAGGTTCCAACTGGATATTCTGCTGGTGGTGGTGCTTACTCTGCAGCTGCTGGTACAACTGCAACAAACCCATCAGTTCTTAACGCCTCAACTCCTGGCGCATACGCCCAAACAGGTGGTATGAATACCGCAACCCTTGAGGGATTGGGAGATAACACAGGTGCTTTCCGTGAGATGTCATTCTCCATCGAGAAAGTAACTGTTGAAGCTAAAGCACGTGCGCTAAAAGCTGAGTACAGTTTAGAACTTGCTCAGGACTTGAAAGCAATTCATGGTCTTGATGCTGAAACTGAACTAGCGAACATCCTCTCAACAGAGGTTCTTGCTGAAATCAACCGTGAAGTTGTGAGAACTATCTACGTTGTTGCTAAGCCTGGTGCTCAGTCCAACGTTGCAAACAGTGGTTCATTCGACTTAGACGTTGACAGTAATGGTCGTTGGTCAGTTGAGAAGTTCAAAGGACTTATCTATCAGATCGAACGAGATGCAAACGCAATCGGCCATGAGACTCGTAGAGGAAAGGGTAACTTCATCGTCTGCTCTGCTGACGTTGCTAGTGCTCTAAACATGGCTGGTGTACTTGATTACACTCCTGCTCTTTCAACCAACGGATCTCCTGACGATACAGAGTCAACTTTCGCTGGTGTTCTTAACGGACGTATCAAGGTTTATGTTGATCCTTATTCTGCAAACATAGCAGATGATCATTACTACGTCATGGGATACAAGGGTTCTTCTGCATATGATGCTGGACTCTTCTATTGCCCATACGTTCCTCTCCAAATGGTGAGAGCGATTGGTCAGGACACATTCCAACCAAAAATTGGCTTCAAGACTCGTTACGGAATGGTATCAAACCCATTCGCAGGTGGAACTACTCAGAGAAGTGGTGCTCTTACTGCTAATGATAACGTATACTACAGACGTACAAGAGTTCTTAACCTCATGTAATTCTGATTACATATCTTCTAAAGAGACCCCACAAGGGTCTCTTTTTTTGTCTAAATAGTTAATAAAAAAAGTCCAATGCCAGCTAATTTTATTGCTAATCCTAATAGTCCACAGAATTTTCTGTCAGGGATTGGATTTCAGTTTCAATTAAAAAAATATCCAAACGTTGCTTTTTTCTGTCAATCAGTTAATGTTCCTGGCATGAATCTAGCTACTACAACTCAAGCTACTCGGATGAATTATATTCCGATACCAGGCGATGAGATAAATTTTGATGACTTGCAAGTAAGATTTTTAGTAGACGAGAAATTAAAAAATTATACATCAATTCATAATTGGATCCGTGGTATGGGTCATCCAGGCTCAGGAAGAGATATGCAAACATATCTTGAAGGAGAAGATTATGATGAAATGCATTACTCTGATGGAAGTTTGTTTATATTAGATTCTAATTTTAAACATAAATTTGAAGTTAAATTCAAAGATTTATTTCCAGTAACATTGAGTGGTATGAACTTTGATAGTACATACACTGATACGGAATATTTTTCAGCAGATGCAATATTTAAATACACAATATATGATATAGTAGATCTAAGTAAATCTGCACTAACTAGTGGACCTAATGAAACTGTAACTCTTACAAATAATGTAAGTGGTTCACTTTCATCTGGTACAGATTTAGTATTAACATATACTTCAACTAATGCAAGATTCTTAACTATTGATAATGGAGTTGGTACTGTTTCTTTAGATGATGGAGCAAGAACTCTTCCATATGCTACAGTAAAAGCTGCATCACCAGGCGGTAGTATTACATATACTATTACTGCAACAGGTTTTGATGGTACTACATCTACTGCTTCTACTACAATTAATGTTCCTGATAATGTAATGCCCACAAGTACGGATAGAACATGCATTGCTATTATTGATGAGAATTTGGGTAGTCAATCACATTCTGGTATGGAAGGTAAGTGGGCTACATTCAGAAATAATTGGCCAGATAGAACATTCTGGTTATTACAACCAAATCAAGGTCAGTACTCTGATACAATAACTACTTTACATTGTCCACCGACATTTTTAGAAGAAACAGATTCTTCCACAATTGATCTATAAATAAATATAAAGTCTCAAGATGGCAGCAGAATTTTCAAATCCAATACAGGTAGGAGCAGCTCAGCCTTCTCCTATGCTTCCATTAACTAAATATGCTCCAGTTAATGTAGATATTGGAACTAATAAGAATAATTGGCCTTATGGAGGTATTACTTCTTTTCCAGCGCCATTTAGAAGTTTTTATCAACAGACTCAAACTTCAACTTATGGTCTTGGTCCTTATTGCAGAAAACTATCAGACGGAACTTCTGGAAGACTTAAAGTTAGTTTTATGAGTGGAGAAATGGGATTTGTCCAACAATGTTGGTATTCATTTCCAAGAGGTGCTTTTGATACAGATAATAATGGTGATCAATATGATGAAAATAAAGATTGGTGGGATGATACTAATAAGACTTATGCTCAAGTAAGAGATTTAATGACTAATGGAGCCCCAATGATTTGGGTTGAAGTAGCTACTGGTGGTTATGAGGCAACTGATAATAATACATGGTCATTTGCAGCTCCCTTAAGTGGTGCAATTGCAAATCATGTACACGCAGCGTGGAATTTAGTAGGTGGACAAAGTGTACAAGAACAAATTTTTGGTGGAACTGTTGGTAATTGTGGTGTAGGTTCTACAAATGGTATTCCAGCTGACAACACTGATGGCGGTGGTTGGATTCCTGATTTATCATTTCTCAATAATGGATCATTGAATGGTTTAGATTGGATTCTTGGTGGAAGTGCTGAAGCTGCGGAAGAATCTGGTAACGCATATAATAGTTTGAGTGGTAGTGATCAGGCTGCAGCTGGATCTGATTTGTCAGATGCAAATAGAGCTAATACTTTCAATTCAGCTCTTACTACACACAAGACACAGTTAAAAGATTTATTAGATGAATTAAAAGATGATATCTACGGTAATGGAACTGCTCTTAATGAAGCTGCAAGACTTGTAAAAATTAAGGCAGTTCTTGAAATATTAGGAGCAGGGCCTATGGCAGCTGATCTAATGATTCAAGCGTGGTATCTTCCTAATTTAAGAAAATACGGAAGTAACCCAAATAATTTACCTGATGGTACTGTTGGAAATCCTTATAAATGGAGACCACCAGATCATGTTCAAGAAAGATGGGCTGCACATATGTTAGATAATGGAACTACTGGAGCTCCTTTTGGTGGAGGTACAGATTTTAGAGATTATATTCCAGGCACTACACCAGTTAAATCAGGAACTAGTGAAAAGGATTGGGGATGGCATTTAACATTATTAAATAGAGGTGATACTACTACAGTACCAGTTGTAGACGAAGATACTAATGAATTTGTTTTTCATGAGAACTATGGATTTGGTAGAGGTGGATCTGTTGCACAAACAGATGATTTCTTAAATTTTGTACAACAAAAAACAAATCAACAAACAGCTGATTCTCTTGGAGTTTTATTCGACATGTCTCCAGCTGCTCCATTTTTTATAGTTACAGGAGTACCAATTGTTTTATTAGAAGCAAATGGTAAAGCAATTAAATTAAAGAAAGGAGACACAATTGGAGCAACAAATTTAGATGCATATGATGATTGCAAATTTGAGATAAGAATTTCTGCAAAAAATATGAAAGCAGGAAATCCAACAATGTATAATTATTTGCTAAACACGGGTGATGCAAATGGAAACAAATTTACCGCAGTACCATGACATTAACTTCCAATAATAAAACTAATTTTAAAACCTGGCTGAAAGAGTATAAAGGTATGTTTGGCCCTAGTGATATAGTCAAAGACTATATGGGTACTGTTAATACTATGCTTACATCTTCTAGTTCTGGTGTGACTAGTGATTTAACTAAACCTGTTAATATAGTATTGTGGAATCATGGTGAGACTATAGATTTAACTGGTAATTTAATAGAGGGTGAGTATACATATTTTCCAGCTATTCCTTATGATAAAGTAGTTGTAAAAAATGGATCATCAACAGTAACACTTGACTTTGATCAAAATGGTTTGATTACTGGTAAGTCTTTAGATGATGCAATAACTGTTGGTGATAAGAAAATAATTGTAAAAGGTATTGGTGGTACTCTAGTACAAACACAAGTTGCCCCAACATATGCAATTAGTGAATCTTCTACAAATGTTAATGAAGGAGATACAGTTACATTTACAGTTACAACGACCAATGTTCAAAATGGATCAGTCTTGCAATGGAATACAACTGGTACTGTAGAAGCAGAAGATTTTAGTGATAGTTTATTATCAAATAATTTTGTAGTTAATAATAATACTGCAACTATTACTAGAACTATAAGAAATGATTATAGTGTATCTGAAGGTGCTGAAAACTTTTCATTACAAATAAAGTCTGGAAGTACTTTATTAGCAACATCTAATTCAGTTAGTGTAGCAGATACCTCTGCTGCAACTTATAGTATTTCTGGGTCAAATACTGTTGTTGAAGGTAACAGTGTAACTTATACTGTTAATACTACTGGAGTACCAGATAGTACATCTTTATATTATACAGTTAACTTAGGAAGTGCTGATGTTACTCCAACTTCAGGTTCCTTCGCAATTACAAGTAATACAGGAACATTTACTCTTACTGCTAAACAAGATTTAGCAACTGAAGCTGATGAAACTCTGACAGTAAATATTCGTATAGTATCAACATCTGGTCCAATAGTAGCTACAATGAATACTACTATTGAAGATACTGCTTATACTATAGGACTAACACCAGCAGCTACATCTGTCAACGAATCTACTTCTGGTGCTGCAACTAATATTGTTGTTAATGTTGCTACTAGTGGTATTGCAGATGGTACACAATTAACTGCAAATGTTGTTGCTTCTAGTGGTAGTACTATAACATTCGGAGATGGTGGAGACTTTAATGCTAATTCAGTAACATTTACAATAAACAGTAATGCAGGTGTTATTACAATACCTGTTTTAAGAGATGGTAAAACAGAAGGAGCAGAAAAGGTAGTTATACAAGTTGTAAATGCTGCTGGAGCTGTTGTTGCAGCAACACCAGAAATCACAATAAATGATACTTCATATATTGGTAAGAACTTTGTAAATAAAACTTATGGACCTATTCATGTAAATCGTGATGGTGGTGTTACTGCAAATGCATCCGATTGGTATACTATATGTGGCCTAGATAAACTACCAGATGGTGCTAAGGTGGCAATATTTATTGATACCTCTGGTAGTATGACAATGAATACAGTTCAAGCATCTTACGATCAATTAATCTCCAAACTACAAGCAAGAAGTATGGATGTTATTACTGTACAAAACTCAAGCGAAGACTGGATTACACCATTTGATCAAATTCTGACTTAATTTTTTATGATACAACTTGATGATATTAAGGCCCAATGGGCTGATGATAGCCGAATTGATAATGATCTTCTAGATAATGAATCAACAAAGATCCCTCAACTTCATTCTAAGTATTTAAATTATCTGAGTGATATTCGATGTTTAAAGATTAGAAAAGAACAAGAGTACAAACTTTTAATTAGAGAAAAGTTTGAATATTATACTGGTAAAGCAGATGAATCTGTGTATCAAGAACATCCTTTTGATTTAAAGGTATTAAAACAAGATGTTCCGATGTACATAGAATCCGATAAGGAAATACAAATTGTAGTAACTCGTATAAATTACTATGAGGAAATGATTTTCTTACTGGAAAAGATTATCCAACAATTAAACAATAGAACATTCCAGATTAAGAATAGCATCGAATGGCAAAAATTCATGCAAGGTAGTGTCTAATGTCACAGGTCAAGATCCAAAAAAAGAATGAAGTATATCTTTCAGTGGATTGTGAGACTCATATAAAATATGAGTTATCGGAATATTTTAGTTTCGATGTGCCTGGCGCAAAATTTATGCCTCAATATAAAAAGAGGATATGGGATGGTAAGATAAAATTATTCAGTCCTGCTAATGGACAAATTTATTGTGGATTATATGGTTACTTAACTGATTGGTTAGACAATAGAGGATATTCTTATATTGATATAGAACATGAAGATTACGGTTCTCCGAACGAAAAAAATAGTGCTATAACGCCAGGAGCTATTCATGAGTTTGTAAAAAGTTTAAAGATACCATTACAAGTAAGAGATTATCAACTTGCAGCAATTTATAAAGCATTAAGATGGAATCGTAAATTATTATTATCACCTACTGCAAGTGGTAAGTCTTTAATGATATATTGTATTGTTAGATGGTTTCTTCATAATAAATCACAAGTATTAATTGTAGTACCTACTACTTCTCTAGTAGAACAGTTAGTTGGAGACTTTAGCGATTATGGGTGGAACCCAAAAGATTATTGTCATAAAATATATGCAGGAGAGGATAAGATATCATCTAAACCAGTAGTAGTAACAACTTGGCAATCAATATATAAAATGCCAAAGAAATGGTTTGCGAGATTTGATTGTGTTATAGGAGATGAAGCACATCAGTTCAAAGCAAAATCTCTTACCAGTATTATGACTAAGTTGCATAACTGTAAGCATAGAATAGGTTTTACTGGTACATTAGATGGATCTAATGTTAATAAGTTAGTTCTTGAAGGATTGTTTGGTACAGTTGATAAAGTGGTTAGGACTAAAAACCTTATTGATAAGGGATACCTATCTACATTAAAAATTAATATTCTTTTATTACAACATAAGAAAGAATCATTTGATACATACAATGATGAGATTGAACATATTTGTGCTTTAGAAAAAAGAAATAACTTTATTAAAAATCTTGCGGTAAGTCAAAATGGTAATACTCTTATACTGTTTGCTAGGGTAGAGAAGCACGGTCAGCCACTTTATGAATTAATAAATAGTAGTGTACAAAAGAATCGTAAGGTTTTCTTTATTTTCGGTGGTGTAGCTGCTGATGAAAGAGAGTATGTTCGATATATTACGGAGAAAGAAGAAAATGCTATCATCGTTGCGAGTTATGGTACTTTCAGTACTGGTATTAACATTAAGCGCTTGCACAACGTCATCTTCGCAAGCCCCAGTAAGTCCAGAATTAGAAATCTCCAGTCCATCGGTAGAGTCCTTAGAAAAGGAGATGACAAAATAACTGCTACACTCTATGATATCGCTGATGATTTTAGTGATGGAGATACAAAGAACTATACATTAAATCATTTGATTGAGAGGATAAAAATTTATTCACAGGAAAAATTTAATTATGAAATTATTCCAGTTAATTTTCGGAAAGATGAGTAACGAAGAACCAAGACAAGAATTTACAGGAATGGTCAAACTCATAGGTGGTGAGGAACTCATTGGTAAAATACTAGTGAGAGAACAGGAAGGTGGATTTGTAGTAGATAGCCCTTTCCTTGTAAAGTCTCATGTTATTAATACTCCTCAAGGAGATATGTTTAAAGTAGATTTAATTCCGTGGATGAAATTTTCCAAGGATGAAGTTTGTTTTTTAAATAACGATAAAGTTTACGCCGTGTCCGAGTGCGAGGACAGAATTAGAAGATTATATAATTCAACCCTAAAAAAATATTATAACGCTACAGGAAATCATAAAACTAATCAAGTGAACCTTGATAAGGAAGATGGTAATCTAGGTAATGTTGAAGATGCTCGAGATAATTTAGAAAAGATATTTAAATTAAATAGCTAGAACTTTTCCTGAACCCTGGCAGAGTTAGTCTAAATAACTTTTGAACATTTGTCAAGTGGCCCCACTTGCACTTGTGTTACTTTTATAGTATAATATACTCTAGACAACCTAAAATATATGGCTAAGAAAAAGGAACATTATGTTAATAACAAAGAGTTTCTAGAAGCTCTAGTCATTTATCGTAAGGAAGTTCACGCATGTGCGGATGATGGTAGACCACATCCAAAAGTGCCAGATTATATTGGTGAATGCTTTTTAAAAATTGCTACTCATCTATCATATCGACCCAACTTTGTCAATTATATGTTCAAAGATGATATGATATGTGATGGTATTGAAAATTGTTTACAGTATATTGACAACTTTGATCCATCAAAGTCTACTAATCCATTTGCTTATTTTACACAAATCATCTATTACGCTTTTTTAAGGCGTATTCAAAAAGAAAAGAAGCAGTTGGATATAAAGAACAAATTGTTGGAAAAGTCTGGATTTGATGAAGTCTTTAGTGCTGATACCAGCGCAGTTGGTTACAATGCTTCAGACATGAATAGCATCAAGGAAACATTAGAGATTCGTAATCGATGAAACATGGAAACCTAGAACCAGAGGAGAATGTTATGAAACCAACAGAAAACTATGAGCAGTTGCTACAACGATTTACTAAAAGAGTTGTTCAACTCGAAGAGGAACAGGAAACGGTAAGACAAGCACATGAAAAATGGTTAAAGTTAAATACAGATTTGGAAAGATTAGAAGGATCTATTCAAGCTGTTGAATACTTAGCCTTTGGTAAACTTCCCCATGATGGTAATCATGGTGGTATGAAAGATCACAAACCAACAGAACAAATGCCTGTAGTTATTACAGGAAGTGGTGTGCCTGGAGCTGATGTATCTGATTTTGGGCCTGGTGTATTTCCAGAGAAGATAGAAATCAACACAACTGAAGGTACTGTGACAGTGGGTGAAGGATCTGTTATTTCATCAGGAATGGGTAGTGATCACATCACTATAAACACTGGAAATGATGATCCTATTACGTTATGACATTAGCACTGATCACTGATCAGCATCTAGATGGTAGAAAAAACTCTCAGGCTTTCTGGGAGTTTTTTATGAAGTTCTATGATAATGTATTTTTTCCTACGTTGAAGAAACGTAAGATTAAAACTATCATAGATCTTGGTGATACTTTCGATAATAGGAAATCTATGGATCTTAATTCTTGGCATAGAATCAAGACCAGATATTTTCAAGTGCTTGCTGATATGGGTATTGAGATTCATATGCTAGTTGGAAATCATACTGCATATTATAAGAATACTAATAAAGTAAATACTCCAGATTTATTGTTAGATAGTTTTGACAATATTCATACCTATCATGAAGTAACTGATATAGAATTAGAAGGAACAAAAATTACAATGCTTCCTTGGATTAATTCTGAGAATGAAGATCATGTTAGAAAACATTTGAATACAACAGATTCAGAAATACTCTGTGGACATTTAGAACTGAATGGTTTTGCTGCCATTCCAGGCCATTTCTTTCAAGGTGGTTGGGATAGAAAAGTATTTTCAAAATTTAAAAAAGTATATTCAGGACATTTTCATTTTCCATCTGAGAAGGGGAATGTGAAATATCTTGGTAATCCTTATGAAATGTTTTGGAATGATTGTGGCTCTAAGAGAGGGTTTCATTTATTTGAACCATCTACATTAAATCTAAAGTTTATTGAAAATCCTTATAGTATATTTAAAAAAATATTCTATGATGAAGGGAGATGGGATAATGAGAATTTTGATCCTTCAGAATATAAGGATTGTTATGTAAAACTAATTGTTGTTAATAAAAAGAATTCAATCTGGCTTGATAGAATAGTTGAAAGATTATATGATGCTGGTATCCATGATTTAAAGATTATCGATGATACTGTAATGGATCAGGATGAGGTGGAAGGTGTAGAGCATGAAGATACGTTAACAATTCTAAATAAGTATATAGAACAGATGGATGATGGGCTTGACAAACCAGAATTGAAGAGTATAATGAAATCCATTTACTTAGAAGCTTGTGAGGCACAGTAATGTTCATTCTCACTATTAAGGATAAGGAAAATGATGGAGCTTATGCTGTCGAGAAGAAAGATGGTACTAGGATTCTCCAGATTTTTGAGGAGCGAGATGATGCTCAACGATATGTTGAGTTGTTAGATGCAGATGGATGTCCTAACATGAGAGTTTATGAAATTGAGGCTGAACAGGCAATAGCTGCTTGTGAAAATTTTGGTTACAACTATACTATAGTTTCACCAGATGACTTTGTAATTCCAATGAGTAATTTTAAACATGATTTTATTTGAGAATATTAGTTATAAAAATTTCCTAGCATCTGGTAATACTCCAATCAAAATCAATCTATCAGATAATGATACTACTTTAATAGTAGGTCAGAATGGTGCTGGTAAGAGTACTATAATAGAAGCAATCATATTTGCTTTGTTTAATAAGTCTTTTAGGAAAGTAAATAAATCACAACTTATCAATAGTATTAATGAAAAGGATTGTGTAGTTGAAGTACAATTCAGTATAGGTAGAAATAAGTATAAAGTTATTCGTGGTATGAAACCAAGTCTATTTGAGATTTGGATGAATGGTAAGATGCAGAATCAGGATTCTCATGTTAATGATCAACAGAAGCATCTAGAACAAAATATCTTAAAGTTAAATTATAAGTCATTTACTCAAATTGTTATATTAGGTAGTGCCTCCTTTGTGCCTTTTATGCAACTGTCTGCTCCTAATCGTAGAGAGATCATAGAAGATCTTTTAGACATTCGTATATTTTCTACAATGAATGTTCTACTTAAAGATCGTGTTAAAGTAGCTGCAGAAGAATATAGAGATAATAGTAAAGAGGTTGATTTCTTAAAAGAGAAAGCAGAGATGCAACAAGAACATCTTAAGAGATTAGAGAAGACTGCAATGAAAACGGTTCAGCAGAAAGAAGATACTATTACTAAGTTTGAAGGTAAGAATGAAGAGTTAGAAAAGATTATTGATGAGTTTCAGAAAAAAATTGATACCTTTACAGATTTAGATAATACAAAAATATTAAAGGATATTAAGTCAGTAGAGAAAAGAATCACTACCAATACTAATCTGATTAAGAGAACAGAGAAAGAGAAAACATTCTTTGAGACACATGATGAGTGTCCAAAGTGTACTCAATCTTTAACTAAAGAATTAAAGGATTATCATATAGAAGAAAGTGAAGCAACCATTAATGCTTCTGAGGGTTACTTGGAAGAATTAAGTGATGAGATAATGTGCTTGAATAAAGATCTGGAAATGATTGCAGATAATAATTCTAAAGTATCAACTTATAACTTTGAAGTTAAAACAAGGTTGAGTGAAATGAGAAAGAATAGTAATATTATTAGAGAGATTCAAGGAGAGATTGATGATCTTAGAAGTAATACAAATGATGTAGATTGTGAGAGAAAGAAATTAACAGAGATAGCTACCAAGGGTATGTCTCTTCATAAAAGAAATAAAGAACTTAAAAAGAAGAATGAAAACTATGCTTTAGTTACTAGTCTTCTTAAAGATACAGGTATTAAAGGTCATATCATTAAGAAGTACCTACCTGTAATGAATAAGTTAATCAATAAGTATCTTAAGGATCTAGATTTCTATGTTAATTTTACTTTAGATGAAGAGTTTAATGAGAGTATAAAATCTAGATATAGAGATGACTTTACATATTCTTCATTTAGTGAAGGTGAGAAGATGAGGATTGATCTAGCTCTCATGTTTACATGGAGATCTATTGCTAAGATGAAAAACTCAGCAAATACTAATCTGTTAATTCTGGATGAGGTATTTGATTCTTCACTTGATGTATCTGGTACAGATGAGTTTCTTAGGATCATTAGAGGTGGCCAGCCAGACACTAATATTTTTGTCATATCCCATAAGAGCGAAGTCCTACATGACAAGTTTGACAGGGTTTTGAAGTTCGATAAGGTGAAGAATTTTAGTAAGGTTCAGGTTATATAAGTAATCCTTATCAATGAAGCCCTTGACTAGGTAGCGATTTGGCGGTATTATAGCCATATACAAACGAGGACTTATGAATCAAGGGGTTAAAACCAATCTTGCTAAACTACTCGCTACTGAGAATTTGGTAGTAGAACATGCTAATGTAGAGACAGCTTCATTTGATGTTGTTAATAGGGTTTTGACCTTACCTATATGGGAAGCTTCTGAAGGTGTCTACGATATGCTTGTAGGACATGAAGTTGGTCATGCTCTCTATACACCAAATGATTTGATTGATGAGAGTCTGCCATGTTCTTATGTAAACGTGGTAGAGGATGCAAGAATTGAAAGGATGATTAAGTCCACATATCCAGGCCTTATCAAATCATTCTCTGGTGGTTATAAAGAGTTAGGTGAAAAGGATTTCTTTGATATTGAAGATAAGAATTTAAATGAGTTTAATTTAATTGATAGAATAAATTTACATTTCAAACTTGGTATTCATGATGTAACAACTGTAATTCCTTTCAAGAAAGATGAAGAAAGGTTTGTTGAAGCAACTCGTAATACTGTTACATTCGATGATGTATGTAAGGTTGCTCGTGAAATTCATGAGTATATGCAAGAGAAGAAGATAGAGAAACAAGTAAAATTGCCTGATGAAATTGATATCAATGAATCATCTCCAATGAATACTGATAGTCAAATTGATGTAGATACTGAAGATAAAATTGATTCTGATGAAGAAAGTAAATCTGAAGAAAAGGATGTAGAAGAATGGATGGATGAAGCAGAAGATGAAATGTATGAAGATGAGATGGATGTTCGTACTGAAGAATCATTCAGTCGTAATCAAAAGAAATTGCTTTCTTCAGAAACATGGACTACTATAAATCCACCAGTGTGTAATTTTGAAGACTATATAACATCGAATGATATCCTCATTGAGGATATGAAATCTCTTACTGAAGAACTTAAGGATAAAATGTATTATCCTTATAATTGGCATACAGGTAGAGAAGAAAAAGAACTACTAATTAAAAAGTGGACTAGAGAATTAAATGAATACAAACTATCATCCAAAAAAGAAGTCAATTATCTTGTCAAAGAGTTTGAGTGTCGTAAGGCAGCTTCGAATTATAATCGTTCTGCTACTAGTCGCACTGGGGTTCTCGATACAAAGAAGCTTCATTCTTACAGATATAACGAGGATCTCTTTAAGAAGGTAACTACATTTGCTGATGGTAAGAATCACGGATTGTTAATGTTTGTTGATTGGTCTGGATCTATGCATACCAATTTACTTTCAACTGTTAAACAACTTCTTAATATCGTTCAGTTCTGTAAGAAAGTAAACATTCCTTTTGAAGTTTATTCTTTTGTAGAAAATAGATATCATGATTCAAAAGAACGTGGCAAGTATTATAGTAAATGTTCTGATAAAAAGAATACTGTATGTGTATCGGATGGATATCATTTAATTCAATTACTTGATTCTACAAGTAAAGTAAAACTTGATAATCAAATCACTGCTGTATGGACTCTTGTAAATTCAGTTGTTCATGATTATATAAGAGATCTTGATGGTGGTGGTTTATATGAAATGGGTGGTACACCTTTAAATGAAACTATATTTGCTGCAACTTATTTGTATAAGAAGTTCTGTAAGAAAACTAAAGTTGAAAAGGTAAATACAATCTTCTTAACTGATGGTGAATCTAATCATTTAACATGTAATAGAGAAAGAGTAGATTCTAGAGATGGTAGCAAATGGATATCTCATTCACAACTTGGTTGGGATGGATCATGTGTATCATTTAGAGATCCTAAGAGTGGTTATCAACAGCATAAGTTAGTTGATGGTTCTGATTTTTATTCTAATTGGTCTGTACATTCTCTTAATGTTACTGCTAAATTAATGCAATATTATCGTTGGTTAACTGGATCTAATGTTGTAGGATATAGATTATGTCAAGAGAAACCAACTTCTATCCAAAGGGCTGCTTCTCTTGATAAAGATGAGTTTCATAAGATATGGAGAAAAACTGGATATGCTGTAGTAAAGGAACTAGGATATAATGAATTGTATATTATTAAAATGAACAAATCTTTCACTGAAGTTGAAGAGATGAATGCTAATAGTTCATCCACTAATAGTAAGTTAAGGAATGAATTTAAAAAACATATCAAAAGTAAGGGCTTCCATAAGATACTCTTATCTAAATTCGTAGAACAAATCGCTTGACTTCCGTTAGCGGTTCTGTTATACTATATTCATACAAAGAAAACTTTATGACCATTTCTACTGAAATTCTTCTTGATACTCTAAACACTGAGTATGGATCATCTGTTACAAGATCTCAAATTACTAATGTAGCAAAGAATCTAGGAATTTCTCTTTCTACTGCACTTAAAAGATTAAAACCATATAAAGCTTCTAGAGGAATCTGGAACCTTTCAGTAAAAGAATTACTGGAGAAGACTATTGATGAACCAGAAGTTGTGGAAAAGAATTTAATACCTGAAAAGGATGATACCTTTATTAAGTTTGGAAACTTTAATGATTTAAAGAAGATCATTGCTAGTCGCCAATTCTATCCTACATTCATTACTGGACTATCTGGTAATGGTAAAACATTCTCTGTAGAGCAAGCATGTGCTCAACTAAATAGAGAGTTGATTCGAGTTAACATTACTATTGAAACTGATGAAGACGATCTTATTGGTGGTTTTCGCCTTGTCGATGGGTCAACTGTTTGGCATAACGGACCTGTCATTGAAGCACTCGAACGAGGAGCAATCTTGCTACTCGATGAGGTTGACTTGGCTAGTAACAAAATCCTTTGCCTCCAATCCATACTTGAAGGCAAGGGCGTGTTCCTCAAAAAGATCGGTAGGTTTGTCAGACCTGCGTTAGGTTTCAATATCATTGCTACTGCAAACACAAAAGGTAAAGGATCTGAAGATGGAAGATTCATTGGAACTAATGTTCTTAACGAAGCCTTCCTAGAAAGATTTGCTTTGACATTTGAACAGGAGTATCCATCTATTACTGTAGAAGCGAAAATTCTTGCTGCATTAGATGACACATTGCCTGGTTCTACCCACATTGATTATATTAATAATCTTACAAGGTGGGCGGATATCATTCGTAAAACTTTTAATGAGGGTGGTGTAGATGAAGTTATTTCAACTCGCCGTTTAACTCATATAATCCGTGCCTACTCGATATTCAATAATGAACTAAAAGCGATTGAAGTTTGTTTGAATCGTTTCGATGATGAAACAAAACAATCGTTCTTGGATTTATATGATAAAATCGTTCAGCCTGAAGATGTTCCTGCTGACACAACTGAAACCCCTGTGAAAACTGACGTTGTTGACATTGAAACATTTTCCTGATACAATGTAAACGTTACCTCTCACTTCTATGGATTTGCCCATTGACGATCAAGACTTAGATAAAATAATTAAATCTATGTCTTTAGGTGGAGACACTGCTCTATACCAAAAACTTAAGTTAGTAAAAGAACTTCGAGATCTTGGTATGCCGTATAAGAAAATACTTCGAGAACAGTATGGTTATGTCTGCTAACAAATATAATGAACAAGAACTTCTACAAGAAGTATCTGATTATATTAGCCAGACCTATAAAGGTCACTACAGTCAAGGTGGGGTTCAAACTTTGGACCTCATTGATTCTGTTGGTGATGCAGAAGCGTTTTGTAGGTCTAATATTTTGAAATACGCTTCACGTTATGACAGGAAAGGATCAGCACGTAAGGATATTATTAAAATTATTCACTATGCTGTTCTACTCTTACACTTCAATGATAAGACTGCCAAAGCACAGTCTCTTCAATCTGGAGCTACATCATTCACCGTTGATTATGACAAATGAATCTATCCTCTGAAACTTTTAATGTACTCAAAAACTTCTCCAACATTAGTCCATCGTTGGTGGTAAAAACTGGTAGTACGCTTCGGACAATCTCTCCGATGAAAAACATATACGCCAAGTTCGATGCTGGAGAATCATTTGATCGTGATTTTGCTCTATATGATTTAAATGAGTTTTTATCTGGTGTGTCTTTATTTAAAGACCCAGACTTCACATTTGAAGAAACTCATGTTAAAATTAAAAGTGGTAGATCTAGTGTCAAATATTTTTATTCTGATGCTAGTGTTATAACTGCCCCACCAGAAAAGGATATTAATCTTCCTAGTGAAGATGTAACATTCCAATTATCTGATGTGGATTTGAACTCACTGCTTAAAGCTTCTAGTGTCTATCAACTTCCTGATCTATCATTGATCAGTCAAGATGGAGAGATGCTTTTTGTAGTAAGGGATAAACAAAACGATAGTTCAAATAATTTTGCTATTTCTGTTGGTCCAACCAATGCAAATTTTTGTTTCAACTTTAAGGTTGAGAACTTAAAAATCTTGCCTGGCGTTTATGATGTAACTGTATCCAATCCTAATCTTTCTGTGTTTAGACACACAAGTTTAGATTTAGTTTATTGGATCGCCCTTGAACCTGATTCAACTTATGAAGCGTGAGAACTTTCTGTGGGTGGAAAAATACCGCCCACAAAAAATTGAAGATTGTATTTTACCAGATAGTATAAAGAAGACCTTCCAAGAGTTTGTTGATAAGGAAGAGATTCCAAATCTTTTACTTGCTGGCCCTGCTGGTACAGGTAAAACAACTATTGCAAAGGCTTTATGTAATGAATTGGGTGTTGATTTTTATGTAATAAATGGCTCAGACGAGGGAAGATTCCTAGATACTGTAAGGAACCAAGCGAAAAACTTCGCTTCTACTGTATCTTTACAGGGAAACGGTAAACCGAAAGTCATCATAATTGATGAAGCAGATAACACTACCAACGATGTCCAACTCCTTTTACGAGCGAATATTGAAACATTTCACGCCAACTGTAGGTTCATCTTCACCTGCAACTTCAAAAACAAAATCATCGAGCCCCTCCATTCCCGATGTGCCGTTTTTGACTTTACTTTCAAAGGAAGAGAAAGAGCTTCTCTTGCATCGTCTTTCTTCAAAAAGGTTTCTAAAATCCTTAGCGGAGAAGGGATCGAGTGCGATCAAAAAGTACTCGCAGAAGTTATACAGAAGTATTTCCCAGACTTTAGGAGAACGTTAAACGAATTGCAGAGATACTCTGCATGTGGAAAAATAGATTCTGGCATCTTGTCGATGATGTCAGAAGTAAATCTTACTGGCTTAATGTCTGCATTGAAGAATAAGAATTTTGCTGATGTAAGAAAGTGGACTGTTGACAATCTTGACAATGATGTTAATATTGTTATTCGTAGAGTCTACGATACTTTATATAATGCTTTAGAACCAATGTCTGTACCACAGGCTATATTGATTCTTGCTAAATACCAGTATCAAGCTGCATTTGCTGTTGATCAAGAGATTAATACACTTGCATGTTTTACTGAGATTATGTGTGATTGTAAGTTTAAATGATTTTATCTCCAGCAGATACTTTATATGCTTATGGAAAAATTCATGATGCATATGATGGTGTAGAACGTATTGATGATTACTTTCGTATGAAAAAGATGGAGCGGATCAAAAAGATTCCGACTCCACTTTTTGGCATGTCATGGGAAGATGATCTCTTTCAAAATTTTGAAATCAGTCCTGAAGATATGAACTTCAAGATTGTTACACCAGAACATTCTACATTCAATACTCTTTTGGAATTGACAGCATCTTTTACATATGAAGATGCGCCTGGAAAACAGGTAAAGATCATTGTTCAGGAGACTACCACCGATAAGGTCGTAGGATTCATTAAACTTGGATCGCCCATAATTAACTCAAGACCACGAAACGAGTACCTTGGAGGGGTGCCTGACCTCACCATATTCAACAAGAGAGCCATAATGGGATTCATTATTGTTCCTGTTCAACCATTCGGATATAATTATCTTGGTGGTAAACTATTATCTCTGGTCTGTGCTTCTCATGAAGTAAGAGAGATGTTGAATAAGAAATACAATACAGAGATGTGTTTATTTGAAACTACATCTTTGTATGGTAATATAAAGGGTACTAGCCAATACGATGGATTAAAGCCTTATGTCAAATATCTTGGGGATACTGATTCAAAGTTTCTTCTTACTTTACCTGATAACATATATCACGATTTACATAAGTGGTTTATAGAAAAGAATGATGGTGAACAGTTAATCCACAAAGGTGCCTCTAGTCGTAAGTTAAAGGTACAAACAAAAATGATTTCTATTATTAAGAATTCATTGAAGAAAAATTATCCAGCTTTATTTGATGACTTTAAAGATTTTATTAAAAGTCGTGAGGATGTAACTACAAAGAAAAGATTTTATATATCTGACTATGGTTATGCCAATGTCAGAGATGTATTATTAGGTAAGACAGAGAAGTTAGTAAAGAATGAAATAAATTATGATAAGTTTTATCTTGATAATATGGTAAAGTGGTGGAAGAAAAAGGCTACTAAGAGATATAATAAATTAAAGAAAGAGAATACACTAAGAACTGAACTTGAAGTTTGGAATGAAAAAACTCTGAATACCATTGATATAATAAGATGAACCTCACTGCTTTTATTGATGATAATATAATTCTGAGAAAGACTATTCGTATTTTAGTCTATCCTAATATTACTTACTCAAAAGATTTGAGGAAGGATAGTTATATTCAGGTCATTACAAATATGATAACTGAGTTGAATAAGATCAGAAGCGATCTATTTTTCTACATGGTATTACCTGAGTATATGGAGTGTTTGGATTTTCCAAATGTCAAACAATTATATTTGAAGATGCCATCCTATCCTCCAACGATGAGATCTCATTTTGATGTGTTTAAATTTCAGAAATTAGTAGGACATGATTATGATTTTGATTTAGTATTCTCACATCTTCCAGAACATACAACTGATGTTAAGAATGTAGTTAGTAATGTAACTCATCATAGTCCAGCTTATTTTGGGTATTGTCATTGGTTTGATTTACATGATGTTGTTGCATGGTCTCATGCAAGTTTCAATAAGAATATCTTAGGTATTCTAGAGATGGAAAGATGTTATGTTAATACTGAATCACAGAAACGTATGGTCATAGAACAAGCTTCTGAGATTTTTAATTTTGATGTAATTAAAAGATTAGAAGGTATTATTCAAGTACAACATTTAGGTGTTAAGAAAGTTGATATTGATAAGAGTGTAGTTCCTTATCAGAAAATTATTGTATTTAATCATAGACCAGAAACATATAAAGACTATAAGAATTTTATAGAGATAGTAAAAGAGCTAAGAAAAACTAGAAAAGATTTTCAAGTATGGGTTCCATTACTTCAACAGAAACCTAAAGAAGAATGGATTATTACAGATAAGTTTAATAAGAAAGGTTATTATGAAAAACTTCAACAGTGTTGTGTAGGGTTTTCGCCAAAACAAAAGTATGGTGGATGGAGTGTTTCTACTACAGATGGTCTGATGAATGGGTGTCCATTTATAATGTATGATGCTGATTACTATCGTGAACTAAATCCTACAGCAGATTTCTTTACTTCTAATAAAGAAGCTCTTGCCCTATTGGATAAATATCTAGACGATTCAAATTATAGAGCTAAAAAGTCAGTAGAGTCATTAGAATATATTGAAGACAATCTTTTATATGAAGATGAGATTGATATAATGAGTGATTATATTAGTGAATTAACTTCTACTTTAAAACAAACTAATACAGAAGTAACTGAAAAATTAATTGAATTAATTAGAGTTAATAAATCTATGACTAAGAAAGAACTATTTGGTGAACATCTTGGTTGGGGAAGAGGTATTAAGTTTGGTGCTTATAGAAGAGCTTTATTGAATCATCCTAACATTTATGATACAATGAATCCAGAACCAGAATATTGTTGGAAGCACTATGAAATGTGAAGTTAAATTGTATGTTGGTGGTAAAGTATTCAGCGAGATAGTTGAAGCAGTAAACTATCAGGATGCAAGAGAAACAGCACTTGCAAGAAATCCGAAAGCAAAAGTAATTAGCGTTAATGCGATCTTTAAACAATGAAATATGAATTGAAGGATTGGTTGAATTCTATCAATCAAACCAAGAAAAATATTATGGATGAAGATCCTGATGCTTCATATAATCCTTTTGTAATTAATAGGTGCATGTCTGCACATATGGATACAGTTCTTTTGGCTAGTGAATTAAATATTAATTCCCACTTAGATCCTAAGTTACAATATGACTTTTTTATAAATATTGTGAGACCTAAGAAGCGCTTCGCTCCTTGGTTAAAGAAGGAGAAAATTAACTCTCTTGAATTGGTCAAACAGTATTATGGCTACAGCGATGAAAAAGCGAGAGTAGCTCTCAAGATTTTGACCGAGGATCAAATTGAATACATTAGACAAAGAATGGATCGTGGAGGAAAACGATGAGCGTGGAACTTGAAGTTAAATGGGCTCCTGACCAGATGGTTGAGGTGACACTTAACGAACCAGATGACTTCCTTAAGGTACGAGAAACTCTAACAAGAATTGGAGTAGCTTCTAGAAAGGAAAAGAAATTATATCAGTCTTGCCATATTCTGCATAAGCAAGGAAGATATTATATTGTACATTTTAAAGAGTTGTTTGCATTAGATGGAAAGAAAGCAAACCTGTTTGAAAATGATGTACAGAGAAGAAATAGAGTAACACAATTGTTACAAGATTGGGGATTAGTAAATATTGTAGAGTCTAGTAAGGTACAAGATTCTGCTCCATTAAGTCAGATAAAAGTATTATCTTATAAGGATAAAGGCGATTGGACTTTAGAGAGTAAATATAATATAGGTAAAAAGAAAACTACTGTTTCCTAAATACAGCAGTTACTTAAAATAAATGACTGAAGAAGTTAAAGAAGAACTTCATGATGAGAAGGAACCTAAGAAGAAAGGTTTTTTTGGTAAAGTAAAGTCTGCTATTGTTCCTGATGCTGAAGAACAAGCAGCGATCATTTCGACTATGGTCCGAATTACAGTATTGGGCTGGAGTGGTGCTATATTGACATTAAATTATGTGGCTATTCCTGGCGTACCACAGCAAAAAATAGATCCAACTTTCATAGCATCTGTTTTCACTGGCGTTCTGGCTAGCTTTGGAATTCAAACAGCTAGTAAGAAAGGTGATGGTACTATGAAGATGGATAAGTCTGGTGGTAGTGGACCTAATGGTTCTATATCAAAAGCTGATATGGAAATGTTAATTGAGAAAGCTACACAAGCAGCTCCTGCTCAAACAATAAGAATTGAACAGGCACCGATTGCTATTACAGCAGTACCTCCTCAATCCTCATCATCTAAAGGTTCTTCACCTAAAGTGTAGAATAATAATTGTTTCTTGAGGAATTTAAGTTCTTCTTTTAATTCCTCATTTTCTCTTTCGAGATAGTCACAATGTTCTTGGTATATTATTACGCTCATAGAACTGTGTTTTTTAATTACTTATGTGTTTAATGATTGCTTAATCAAATGTGGTTAGGTCTTTATACTTCTTATAAAGTTCTCCCATCTTTGGTTCAGTAGATCTTGACTTCCACATTTGTTGTAGTATTAATTTGAAATCATCCATTGGTACTACAACGGATAGAGATCCATTTGTGTGTGCTTCAGTCATCGTTACTCCTTAATTCAACGTTTAATAGATAAAACCATACTATAGCTAATACAAGTATTAAAAACACTCGTATAGAATCCCAAGAGGTGTCTATCATCTTCTTGGGATATATTTTTGTGCTTTTTGAGCGGTATCTTGAATCAATGGAATCATATCACTCTCTACTCTCTCTATAACATCATCTATTACATTTACATCTAAATCCATGAAGGGTGGAATGATTCCAAGTATACGCAGCAATCCATCAAGGAATAATGCAAGGCATATAAAGCCTAGGATCATACTAATGATCGTTGCCTTGAAGTTATGGTCTGCCATTGAAGCTTCATCAATTCTCCTTGCTTCTTCAACTGCTTCAGCAACCATCTCATCAACTTCTTCTTTGGTATAACAAAGATTTGTAATGGTTTCTTCAGTCATAAAATACTTTTATACGGTATCATTATATGTTATTAGCTATACGATGTCAAGTTTAGTAATCATATTCATCTAAAATGTCCAAAGCATTATTCAATGCTTGTTGTGCTGCCCACCTTTCTTTGTCATCCCAATCTGGATACCATGATCTATTATCAATCCCTTGCTTAATTCTAATAAGACGAGATTGCATGTCCACTTTTTTAAGTCTGCCGTTCATATAGCATTTGTATAGAGGGTCTGGCCATGCACATGTTGCTGCGGTCATGACTGTTAATAAGATATTATACTATATTTAATAAAAAAAGGATCCTTTCGGATCCTTTTAGTGTGGATATCATAAAAAGTCTTTTCTTGTATGATGTTCAGGAATGACTTTGGTTATTGTGACAGTTAGAAGTCCATCTTGGAATTTAACTTCTTTAACTTCAACATCATCGGACATGGTCCAAGCTCTGCTGAAAGATCTTTGTGCTAAACCTTGATGGTAGAATTGATCCTTTTCTTCTTTTGTTTCTTTCTCTCCTTCTACAATCAACTTACCGTGTTCGGTGTAAACTTTAACTTCTTTCTTTTTGAATCCTGCTAGAGCAATCTCTAGTCTTGACTCACAGTTATTTACATGAACAATATTGTAGGGTGGGTAATTTGATTGTGTAACGTTATGAAATTGATCGAAATAGGTGTCCATTCCGAGACTGTTCTTAAGAATCTTGTCCATTAGATCGGGCAAGTCGGCAGAACGATACCTTGTTAAATTAGTCATGATAGCTCCTCCTTTGAGCGAGTTTGTGTTTTGTGATCCCCGTAGGCAATCACTGCTATTTATAGTGTATGACTGGATTTCTAGTATCGGATTATACACCATACATGGTACGGTCTGTACTTAAAAAATATTAAGTATAAATACAGCAGGAGTCATTATCGAAAGATTTAGATGAAAAAATTCATTCCTATTATTATGGTTTTGATGGCAACTCCTTTATCTGCTCGTGCTGATTTAATCCACAGATTGACCACTAGCACTCAGCTTCAAGTTGATGGTGCTGCTACTGCAGCTACTAGAGTAGGCTCAACATACAGTGTTAGCGGCACTAATGTTGTAGTTGGTAGTGGAAACAGTGATGTATTTGGCGGGTTAACTGCTGGTACTGCTACTGCAGCCCCTACTATGAAAGCGGGTACATATGATATTAATACAGACGGTTCTGCTTTTAGCTTCAGTGAAAGCTATACACAGGGCGATGCAGTAAATGCTATAGGTTCAGGTGTAGACGTAACAGCAGGTGTTGTAGCTGATATGCCAGCATTTGGTATAACAACTACTCAATCTGGTGGCGTTGCTGGAACTTTGGCTGGAACGATTACCTCAGCGGGTGTTACAACTCTAACCGCTGGCGGCGCAGGCACAAGTGCTACGGGACAATTTGTTAGTGAGGTTACAATTAGGTAGCCATGAAAAGGATACTAACAGCAATACTGTTGCTTAGTTGTCCAGCGGCTTATGCCGTACCAGTGGTGCCAAACTTTACGCAGGGCTCGATGACTAGCCAGACCACCACTGAAAGCACAGTGACAGAAACAATTAATTCAATCGACTACCGTACAGGATGGGAATACTCAGTAACAGGGGTGGGGATAGAAAACAATGGAGCAGCATTGAATCCCAACGTGAATACATCAACAGTGACAGTCACACCAAGCTCGGCAACAACTGCTACGAACGGAACAACAGTCACAGGATCAGTAACAAGTTCCTTCGACAGTTTGGACTTCTCACAGCCAAACAGCTTCACAATATCAAATCCTGGCGGAAGCTTTCAATTTACGCAAAGCTACAGCGGACCAGGCATGACCAATCAAACAGTCATACAAAGGGTAACAGAAATTCAAAGCGTTACCGACACAACAAGTACCTTTACTCAATAGCGGCAACATTCTTAGGAGTAGTTAATCCTAGTATAGCGCTAGCAGAAGGAGTAGGTGGGGTTAGTGCTACTGCTAATCCGATAGCAAATAGTAGTGGCTCAGTAACCAATCAAGCTATTCAGGTCCTACAGGGTCCTTATATAACTAATACCTATGGCGGTGGAGTTCAATGCCAAGGTAGTACATTAAACGTGACACCTTATGTTCAATTTGCTGACAGTAGGAAACATCCTTGGGAAGATTACTATAACCAGCCACAATATGATATGAGTGATTTTGAAGGTAGAACTACACAACAGACAATAACAGTTAAGAACTATCCTTGGGAAGATTGGTATGATGATCGCACTAAGGATGATGGTACTAGATGGTTTGAAGATGGAGATGATATACAAATAACTGTTGATGTAGATGGACCTGATGGCATACCAGATAATCCAGGCGATGTTACTTGGCATAAACCAGTAAGAACAGACATGAAAGCAAACCAGAGTTTTAATATGGGTGTTAGTGCTACTCTGTCTATACCATTAAATAAGAAATTAAGAGCTCAGTGTGAACAGGCTGCACAAGCACAGATTAATCATCAAATTCAATTGACATCTAATAAGAGATTAGATTTTGAAATAGCTCGTCTTAAGAACTGTGGCGAACTAAAGAAGAATGGTATATTTTTCCATCCAGCTAGTCCATACCATAGTATATGTGCTGATGTAGTTGTTACTGCTCCTGGCGGTAGAATTATACCTCATACTCACAATCTACCTAAACCTAATTGGGTGGATCCGTCTTCTTCAGAGGCTTCTTCTTCTTCCCAAAGTTTATCGGAAGCATCCCCTTCTTCTCTCGGTACTGATTCGTCCGAATCTCAGCCAAAGTCGGGCGAGTCGGAGTCTTCCCAATCATCGTCTGAACTTTCGTCAACACCTTCTTCACAATCGGCTTCACAACCTTCAACAGAAGATCAGCGAGAGGTTTCGCTAACAGTGCCGAAGTCGTGGCAACAGCCGCTATCGTTGCCGTAGTAGATACAACTGGAATACTAGGTAGAAACTTTTCTACGGTCCCGATGTCTTCCCATAAGGTCACACAGATCTTGGGACCATCGGGATTATTTTTGTCTATTTGTAATTCAAATCCAGATACCTTTTCTGTCTGAGCAGTATTGACATCACCTATTCTTCTTGCATTAGGTGGAGGACAATCAGGATCTTCTTGTTTATCTCCACCTGTAGGAGGAGGTTCAGGGGTGTCTGGTGTTGGAGGTGCATCAGGTTCTATAGGTACACCTTCATCAACTTCTTCTTGTGGTTGATATACTGTCTGCCAAGTTAATTCTCTATAATCATAATCTGGTGGATTGAAGTAGGGAGCTCCACCATCACATAGCGTCATAGATCCTTTAGGATCATCTTTTGGAAGTTGCTTATTTTTATTACCTTCTGGTTTAGTAGTGTTCTCTTTACTTACTGTCACACAGCCTGGTACATTAACAATAGGAGTACCAATAAAAGTAGTTACAGGAACTACTACTGGTATTGACTGTGGTGGATTTTGCATCCAAATCCGCATGTCAGCAACATTGATGTTTCTTACATCTCTTGTTCCAACTTCTCTAATTTGATTCAGGTTTACAGGTATACCATTTATTTTTATTAAAGGTATACCACCTTCAATATATGGAACCTGATTAATTGGATCCATTCTTATCTCGATGTGCTTGCTTGTGTCCTTCGACTATAGCATCAATAATAATCTTTTTAAGTTGTCTGCTTTTCTTTCTACCTATACCAGCAGAGGTATCAATCTTGACTTTAACCCAGTAAAGTCCTATCAATACTAGAGTAAATGGAATAGCATCTGCCCATGAGATTTCATTCCAAGCCTCTACAACATTTAATACTGCAAACATTATTTTTAATATAACTGAACTATATAGTTCTTTAACTGTGAGGGTAGGAGTCGAACCTACAAGTCCCGCCAGGAACACTAGTTAAACAGACTAGAGCGTTTACCGTTTCGCCACCTCACAAAGAATCCCTAATCAGGGATTGCTTGCATGATGCGAGTGACTCCTATTCCACCACCACTTCTGGGGAAGAAATCGAACTCAAGGAATTGATCGAGTTCTTTCTCAACTCTTTCTTTCCCAAACTTATCATAAAGAATTTGTGCATAACCTCCATCAGAGATAGTATAGAAGGTTTCACGCATTTGTTCTTTATCAGTACTACGTTCAGCAGAACCGATAGTTTCCATACCATTAAGAATTACATCAATCTTTCTACTAGTACCATCTCCATTCCTAGACATATTCCAGAAAGGTGATGTCCATTCAGGGAATTCAGTAATCATACCTCTACCAATAGTTCTTTCATGATCATGATCTAATTCTTTAGTATTGAGAAGATCACCCCATTCCTCATATGTTTTTATTTGTAATGGTTCTACTGGTATTCCAAGATGTTCACATAATTCAATCTCCATCTTCTCAAGTTCTTCTACACCACCATGCATTTCAAACTCAAACATGGGGAAGATAGTTTCATGTCTGCCTGGCACAGGGTTTGGTTCTGCTCTATATGAAGTTGATAGACAGAAGAAGCCTGGTGCTTCTGGGTTCTTGAGTAATTCATACTCTAACCACATCTGTCCAGTTTGAGGTAGAGGCCATATATTTCCACCATAGTCATAAGTTGCTACTGTTTCTGGATCTTCACAGGCAGCAAGGATACTTAAACGATTCTGGGTATGTACTTCATAGAATCCTTTAGCCAAAAAAAATGACCTCAATAGGTCAAGTGTCTTGGTATATTTTTTAGGGTCAATCAGTGCGGTCATTATTTTTAGACAAAACTATTCTATTTAGGAACTTGATCCTTATAGTCGCCTTCGGGTTGTTGTAATCCCCTAACAGGACCGCTAGATTCTGGCCATCCATATACTAGTTGTTTGTAAATTTCTTCAGCAACAACTGTTCGTATTCTTTCTATTTGTGCATCCTCTCTCTTTTGAGGACCACCAGTCTGTTGGTCGATGACATGATTGCCACCGACAACAGCGCCAGTTCCGACTACAGCAATTGCTGTACCAGTAGATGTGATTTTTTGTAAATCCATTAACAGTCTTTCATAGCAGCGGACATATCACCACCAATTTGTGATCCTTGATCACCACCAAACATTGCTACCCAACCAGCAGCGAGCCAACCAACAAAAGGAATAGTGCTAAGAGTGGGAGCAGCAGCAGCCCCAACACTAGTACCAACCAGGCGACCTGTTTGTTCTCCACCGCCTCTTGCTTTGAGACATGCGATGGTTTTATCGGAGAGTTCTCCTTTTGGATTTGACGCTTGGACGGCAATTGCCGCTGGGTCAATCCATGCTGAATTGGTTGATACAGGTCCACCGTGGTGTGCTGCACCATCCATTGTAAATTGAATAACTTCTTTATTGGTGTTATTAGCGAGGTTAAGAAAGCCACCTTTCTTTTTCCTCTCAATCACAGTTTGCATAACTTTAGGATCGTTAGCTTTGTAACGTACACTATACGCATTTTCACTAACATGTGTTTCATAGGAAGTGTATTTTCCTACTGGTATATTCAAACTAGGAAGTCTGGATGAATCTCTTCTGGCAAGCATGCCAATCATTCCTATATGTGATACGCCCAATACGCCACCTAGGCCTAGAGCGAACCATTTTGTCCAATTCATTTCTTTCATTTTAGAACTGTGATATAGGTGCTTCAGGAAGAGCTGCTTGTGGAACTGTAGGTGCAAGATCATTAGTTCCTAGTGGAAGATCAGAAGGCACACTGCCACCTACTCCACCTAATCCACCAAGTCCACCCAATACAGATTCCATTGCTTGTTCTTTGATGTCTTCTATGATTGCATCCCTTTGTACATAAAGATACCCACCAAGGCCAACAACGGCAAGAGATACAGTAGCAGACGCAACAGCAAGTACATTGACAATTTTTTGCATGACGTTTATAATACATAACATAACTATTCTATATAGGAGAAATGGAAAAGAGTAAACTCAAAGAAATTTTTTTGAGACTGAGGAATGACCTAGATGCACTTGAAGCTGAAATCTATTCTGATATTGATGCTTATAGAATCACTGAGGAAGAGATGAAAGGTATAGGATTAACTATATCAGATGATGATGATGGTTATCCTGACTAAAGTTTGGAGGACATGGAAGTATGCCTTGGGAAGTTTCTCGGATCATCAAACTGCAAAGTATGATAATGCAGTATGCATTGTTCGTAGTATTATTCTTATTACTTACCTTGCTACTAATTGCTTTATTACTGCTGGCGTAATTAGACACTGGAATGACAATGAGCAAAATAGATACACAAGGGATGGGAGCACCAATGTCTCCCGAAGACTTAGCTAAGTGGAAAACATCCCCTGAATATAAAAAGCAGACTTATAAACCTGCTATTATTAAACCTCGTAGGTTATTTACTGATACCTATGTTGAGGAATTGAAAATCCTTCTTAATGAAGTATTAGATGAGAGAGAAGGTAAAATGAATTACATTTCATACTTTGATACAGAAAAATTTAAATATCCTGTAGGCGAAGAAGAGCCTCCTTACAGACCAGATTTGCATAAATAGCTATGATATGTTATCATATCCACACGTTCATCCCCCGAAAGGAGGACGCAAGTAAGCCGACTCGGAACGGATCGTTCATCCCATGTTAATTCATTTATTACTAGCCACCTCTTTAACCTGCTCTGAGGCTACTGATCTCATTAAAAATATGAGGACATATAAAGTTGAAGAGTCAACTAAATCAGAAATGATTCAGATTGTTAAAGACGAAACAAGTTATTGTGGATGGCATGAGGACGCACAAGTTGACTAAAGGAACGGATTAAAACCCCTACTACTTTGGAGAAACCCAATGGCAAAAGTCACTTACAGAGGTGTTGTTTATGACACCCAAGACAACAAAGCTTGTCAAAAGAAAGCCACTGAATTAGTTTACAGAGGCATTAAGCATACAGAAGAAAAACTTGTGTGTGCTTAGTCATACGAAGGGGTTTCGACCCCTTCTTTTTTTGTCTAAGTAAAAATACATATTTGCGATATGTTAAAAAAGTTCGGTATTTGTTGATACCAACATATAAATAATAACAGAATCGAGGGAACAAGATGTAACCAAAATTCTTTGATCATGTAAACCTTAGTGCGGAGGTCTAAATGCACAATATCATCTCACAAAACAGTTTGGCATCATGGAATCATAACGACAACCGTTACGCCTATTCAGAACATCAAGATAATAATTTAGATGATTACTACGAATGCCTTGTAGAGTGTATAGATGAGCAGTCAAGTTGCAAACGAATATGTAGGGAGCTCTTAATGTAGGAAAAATTACATAGCTTCAAGGAGGGGTTGACCCCCTCCTTTTTTCATGGTAATATAACGACACCTAGAGAAGTATTAATGGATTACAAGACAACTGGTGTTGATATAGATGCAGGTAATAATTTTGTAAAACTAATTTCAAAGAAAGTCAAATCCACTCATCGGCCTGAGGTCATAGGTGGATTTGGTGGTTTCAATGGAATGACAAGAATACCTGAAGGGTATGAGAAACCTGTATTGGTATCTGGTGCTGATGGTGTAGGAACTAAAGTACACGTTGCTGAATTGAATATATGGGGTGAAGATAAGTCTGCTATGTATGGTATAGGTATTGATTTAGTTGCCATGTGTGTTAATGATGTGATTACATGTGGTGCTAAACCATTATATTTTTTAGATTATATTTGTACTTCAAGTGTTACTCAAAATGAGGAATCTCTAAAACAATTAGTTTTTGGTATTGGTGATGGATGTCATGAATCAGAATGTTCTTTATTGGGTGGAGAGACAGCAGAACATCCAAGACGTTCATCAATGGTAGATCCTATTAGAGATCTATCAGGATTTTGTACTGGTATAGTAGAAGAGAATGAAATTATAGATGGTAGTTTAATTCGTTCTAGTGATTCAATTATTGGTATTTCAAGTAGTGGTATTCACAGTAATGGGTTTAGCTTGATCAGAGAAATGTTATTTAAACAAAAGATAATGCTTAAGGATACTCCAGAATTACTTGAACCAACTAGAATTTATTCTCGTTTAGTACATCATTTACTTGATCAAGTGCCTATTGTTGGAATGGCACATATAACTGGTGGTGGTTTAATGGAGAATCTTTCTAGAGTTATGCCAGATCATGTTACATTTGATGTCAATTTTAATTCTTGGCCATTACCAAAAATCTTTCAAAAGATTATGTTAGCAGGTGAAATACCAGAAGAAGAAATGAAAAGAGTATTCAATATGGGTATTGGATATTGTCTTGTAGTGCCTCGTAATGTTGAACAGGAAACGATAGATCTAATAAGAGGATTTCATGACTGGGATGCTTGGGTTATTGGACAGGTTAAATAAACTATGGTATACTAAAAAGAAAAAAAATGGCTCTATCAAAATCAACATTAGAACCTTTACTTGAAGCTGAAGGTTATCTCAGAGCTGCATTAAAATCAGCTGCTACAAACGAGAAACCAACCATTGTTCATCAGTTATCTAAAATTCTTATGGACGTTCAAATTGTCAAGGATTTTGAACAAGTTATGGACTTAATGGAAGGTAACTTATAAATTAATATATAAACATATGGAAAAGTCTGTGTCACCAATGAGAATATTTCTTGACTCTGCCGATACCAAGTTACTCCACGATGGATTCTTAACTGGTTTAATTGATGGAGTTACGACAAACCCTACACTCATCATGAAGAGTGGTAGAGATCCAGAGGAGGTCTATGCCGAACTTAGAAACATAGGATATAATGATATTAGTATGGAGGTCATGGGAGATGGCCCTGAGATGGTTGTGGAAGGTCGTAGACTTGCCAAATCTTTTGGTTCATGTGCAACCATTAAAGTACCTTGTACACCTGATGGACTGTTTGCTTGTAGAGAATTATCTAGAGAATTAATTAAAGTTAATGTAACTTTAATCTTCTCACCTTCTCAAGCAATACTTGCTGCTAAAGCTGGTGCCAAGTATGTCTCACCTTTTGTTGGTCGTGTGGATGATAATTCATACGGTGGACTATGCCTTGTTAAAGATATATCTAATGTATTCATGAAACAAGGTTGGTATGAAACTGATATCCTTGCCGCTTCTATTAGAAACGTTAGGGATGTAGGTAGAGCCTTTGAGTATGGTGCTAATATATGTACTATACCACCTACAGTATTCGATAAGATGTATAAACATGTTCTTACTGATCAAGGACTTGTTTTATTTGATAAAGATTTCAAAGAAACTCAAAAAATGATAGGAGGATAAAATGTCTTGCGGATCTATTAAACATAAAATAGCAGCACCATTTGTAGCTGTAAAGGAATTTGATAAAAAATGGGCGAAGAAAATTCAGGACAAGTTTAACTTGACTGATTATCAGATGCTTGTATTATCATTTGGTAAAGGATTTATTATAGGAGCTATACTGTTATGATGCAATTGTTAATTCTCTTCGCCTTAGTCTTAGGTGTAAGTTATGGTCTTAAAATATGGAGACACATTTAATGTCTAGTGATAATACCAAGGTTTTACAAATTATTGCTGAAAACTTGGGTGGAAAATTAGAACATACGATGGGATCTGATTCATCTGGCAATGAATGGAAGAAATATACCATTGTATATGATTACAAAAACAAAAGGGATCTTGACAAATCTACATAGCTACTCTATAATGTAGATAGTTTTTCAATGGCCATGAATTTACAAGTAGTTCAGTTAGTTACTGGAGATCACGTAGTAGCTGATGTGGAGCAACTTGAAGAAGAACCAAACTGTTATCTCAAGGATCCATATCTTATTAAAGATGATGGTAGTCTTGTAGAATGGCCTTTGTATTCTTCTGAGAGAGGAGCTCTTATATACTCAAATCGTATCGTAACAATTTCAGAACCAGATTCGGAGATAGTAAAAAAGATACCTAAATGAATTTCTATACTAACGTACAACTCGTAGGGAACACGATTCTATTTCGTGGCTACGAGGGAGGAGAGAGAGTAACCCATCGGGATTCTTTCTCTCCTACTCTTTTTGTATCTTCTAAAAAGAAGACCAAATACAAAACATTAGATGGTAATTGTGTAAAACCGATTAGATTTGAATCAGTTAGGGATGCTAGAGATTTCGTTAAAAGATATGATGATGTAGAAGATTTTGATGTTTTAGGATATGAGAGATTTCTATATCAATATATCTCCGATAAGTATCCACAGGATGAGCTAAAATTTGATATGTCTATGATGAATATCATCTCTTTAGACATTGAGGTTCAATCTGAAAATGGATTCCCAGATGTAGAAAGTGCTTCAGAAAAATTACTTTGTATTACTGTCAAAGATTTTAATACAAAGAAGTTTATTACATGGGGTGTTCGTGAGTATGATAATAAGCGTGATGATGTTAAATTTATATGGTGTAAGGATGAACAGAATCTTCTTTTGAGATTCTTACAGTATTGGGTTGAGAATACACCCGATGTTGTAACTGGATGGAATGTTTATCTATATGATATTCCATACCTTGCTAGACGTATAGATAGAGTTCTGAGTGAGAAACATAAGAAGTCTCTTTCGCCTTGGAATTTAATTCAAGAGAAAGAAATTTATATTCAGGGTAGGAAGAATCTAGCATATGATATTGCTGGTATTTCTTGTCTTGATTATCTTGACTTGTATAGGAAATTCACGTATAGTAACCAAGAGTCTTATAGACTAGATCATATTGCAATGGTTGAACTTGGTGAAAAGAAATTAGATCACTCTGAATATGAGAATTTCAAAGATTTCTATACACAGGATTGGCAGAAGTTTGTAGATTACAACATCCATGACGTTGAACTTGTTGACCGTATGGAAGACAAGATGAGACTGATTGAATTGTGTCTCACAATGGCATATGATGCCAGACAAAACTATGAGGATGTATATTCTCAAGTTAAAACATGGGATAATATAATATTCAATTTTCTTAGGAAAAAGGATATTGTAGTTCCACCAAAAACAACACATAAAAAAGAATCAGCATATGCAGGAGCTTATGTCAAAGAACCGAAAGCAGGACGCTATGATTGGGTTGTCTCTTTTGACCTTAATAGCCTTTATCCTCATCTTATTATGCAATATAATATCTCACCCGAAACCCTCTGGGAGACTAGACATCCCGATACGAGCGTTGAAGGGATCTTAGATCAAAAAGTTGAGATTAATAAGGAGTATGCTGTATGTGCCAATGGAGCACAATACAGAAAAGATATGAAAGGTTTCCTTCCTAAGTTGATGGAAAACATGTATAATGATCGTGTCATTTTTAAAAAGAAAATGATACAGGCTAAGAAGGATTATGAGAAAACTCCTACTAAGGCGTTAGAAAAAGAAATTGCTAGATGCAATAACATTCAAATGGCTAAGAAGATTTCTCTTAATAGTGCTTATGGTGCTATTGGTAATGAATATTTTAGGTATTTTAAATTAGCAAATGCTGAAGCGATTACTCTTTCTGGTCAAGTATCTATCAGATGGATAGAGAATAAAATGAATCAATATCTTAATAAGATATTAAAAACTGATGGAGAAGATTATGTTATTGCTAGTGATACCGATTCTATATACCTTAATCTTGGTCCTTTGGTACAAACTGTATACAAGGGGCGAGAGGTATCTAATGAGAGCATCGTTAATTTCCTCGATAAGGTGTGTGATCTGGAATTGGAAAAATATATTTCGAGTTCTTACCAAGCGTTGGCCGACTACGTAGGCGCTTATGATCAGAAGATGTTCATGAAGAGGGAGAACATTGCTGATCGTGGTATCTGGACTGCCAAGAAAAGATACATCTTGAATGTATGGGATAGTGAAGGTGTTAGGTATGAAAAACCTAAGATGAAAATCATGGGTTTAGAAACTGCACGTTCATCTACTCCAGCATATTATCGTGATAAACTAAAGAAAGCTTTTAAGATTATTATTGACAATACAAATGATGATCTTATTTCTTTTATTGAAGATGTTAGAAAGGAGACTAGAGAAAGAGATGTCGCTGATATTTCATTCCCTAGAGGGTTAAATGGATTGACTAAATATAGTTCCAGTTCTGATATGTATCAGAAGGGTACTCCTATTCATGTTAGGGGAGCAATACTATATAATCATCATGTTAAAAAATTAAAATTAACACATAAGTATCCTTTCATACAAGAAGGAGAGAAGATTAAATTTATTTACTTAAAGAAACCAAATCCAATTGGAGAAAATGTTATTGCATATCTTCAAACTTTGCCAAAGGAATTTAATCTACAAAAATATATCGATTACAATTTACAGTTTGAAAAAAGTTTCTTAGAACCATTGAAGAATGTTGTTGAAACAATCGGATGGATGGTTGAGAAGAAAGGTACACTTGAGGCATTTTTCTAGGAGGTTATTATGTCATTTGTAAAATCAGTTATTAAGGAAATCGACAATGAGTTTGCATCAATCGCCGATGAAGGAATATCAGCAGGGGATTGTAACTCCTTTGTCGATACTGGCAGTTACATCTTTAATGCCCTCGTTAGTGGCAGCATCCTTGGTGGTCTTCCATCCAATAAAATCACAGCCCTCGCTGGGGAATCAAGCACTGGTAAGACTTTCTTTGCCTTATCAATCGTCAAGAATTTTTTACAACAAAATTCAAATGGAGAAGTAATATATTTTGAATCTGAATCAGCTATCACAAAAGATATGTTGAGTGAACGTGGTATAGATGTGAAACGTCTTGGTTTAGTTCCTGTTACTACAGTACAAGAATTTAGAACACAAGCTATTAAGATTGTAGATGAATATACTAAACTTAAACAGGAGGATAGACCACCATTAATGTTTGTATTAGATTCTCTTGGTATGTTATCTACAACTAAAGAAGTTGAGGATGCTGCAGCAGGTAAAGAGACTAGAGATATGACACGTGCTCAGATTGTGAAATCTATATTCAGAATTCTATCTCTTAAACTAGGTCAAGCACAGATACCTTTAATCGTAACTAATCATACCTATGATGTTGTTGGATCTTATATGCCAACTAAAGAAATGGGTGGTGGATCAGGACTAAAGTATGCTGCATCGACTATAATATATCTCAGTAAGTCTAAAGAGAAGGATGGTACTGAGGTGGTAGGAAACATTATTAAATGTAAGACTTATAAGTCTAGGTTTACTAAAGAAAACTCACAGGTTGCTACTAGATTATTTTATGATGAAAGAGGTTTAGATCCTTATTATGGATTGTTAGAACTAGGAGAAAAATATGAGGTCTTTACAAAGGCTGGAAATCGTTATATTATGGGTGAGAAGAAAGTTTATCCTAAAGAAGTTCTAAAGAATCCTGAACTTTATTTTACACCAGAAGTAATGCAGGCTTTAGATGAATGTGCTAAAAAGGAATTTAGTTACGGATCATTTACATGAAGATAGAAATCAAAATATTATCTCATTTAATATATGATGAGAAGTATCTTCGTAAGGTTTTGCCTTTTATTAAAGATGTGTACTTTGAAGTTTTAACTGAGAAGATTATCTTTCAAGAGATACAATCATATATGAATAACTATGATGGTATTCCATCATTAGAAATTCTACAGATAGAGATAGAAAAAAGAAAAGATATATCGGAAGATATATTTAAAGAGGCTATTACTCTTGTAAATAGTTTCAGACATGAAAAAGTAGATCAGGATTGGTTATTAGATACTACTGAAAAATGGTGTAAGGAACGTGCTATCTACCTTGCACTTATGGAAAGTGTTAAACTTGCTGATGGTAGAGATAAGACTAAAAATCGTGAAGCCATTCCTTCTATTCTTTCTGAAGCATTAGGAGTATCTTTTGATGATCACATCGGTCATGACTACTTACAGGATGCTCAAGAACGATTTGAGTTCTACCATAGGAAAGAAGACAAAATTCCATTCGATTTGGATTTCTTCAACAAGATCACAAAAGGTGGACTTCCTAATAAAACTCTCAACGTTGCTCTTGCAGGCACTGGCGTTGGTAAGTCTTTGTTTATGTGCCATTGCGCTAGTTCATGTTTATCACAAGGTAAGAACGTTCTCTATATCACGTTGGAGATGGCTGAAGAGAAGATTGCTGAAAGAATCGACGCCAATCTCTTGGGAGTAAATATAAAAGAACTTTCTGAATTACCAAAACAATTATTTGAAACTAAGGTTGAAAAGATTGCAAAGAAAACACAAGGAACTTTAATTATAAAAGAGTATCCAACTGCATCAGCACATGCTGGTCATTTTAAAAGTCTATTAAGTGAGTTATCTATTAAGAAAGGATTTGCACCTGATATTATATTCATAGATTATCTAAACATCTGTTCATCATCGAGGTATAAAGGAACCATTGTCAATTCTTATTCATTCATCAAGGCGATTGCGGAGGAACTTCGGGGCTTGGCTGTCGAAGCAAATGTACCGATTGTTAGTGCTACTCAAACTACTAGGGCTGGTTTCGGTTCTAGCGATGTTGAGCTTACTGACACTTCGGAGTCCTTCGGACTTCCTGCTACTGCTGACCTTATGTTCGCTCTCATTTCTACTGAGGAGTTGGAAGACATGAATCAGATTATGGTTAAACAATTGAAGAATCGTTACAATGATCCTACAATGAATAAAAGATTTGTTATAGGAATTGACAGAGCTAGAATGAGGTTGTATAATGTAGAGGTCAGTGCTCAGGGAAACATTGTTGACTCTGGTAGAGACAGTGATTTAGCTGAATCACTTGATAAGAAGGTTAGAAGTTTCGATGGATTTAAAGTATGACCGAACCATATAATGATACTGGTGTCCATACTAACGTACAGATCACAATTGATTTGAATGAGTTAGTATGGGCAAGAGGTGAGCATCTTAAGCAATCGATGTCTGTTAATCAAGCAGAGTACTTAGCAGAGACTTTGAGAAGGACGTTGACTTGGGATACATTGTATAGTATGATAGATCAAACTATACTAGAGTTCTTTGAGAACCATGAACATCCTGAGATTTGGGATCCTCATTATGGTGAGATTCAACCTGAGCCTGGGCGTGAGGCAGAGTTGAATCAAATAGAAAAAAATAAAAAACGCTTTGAAATGGTTGATCTAGTATCACCATCATGGACAATTCAAGTACCCCGATTAAAACAGAATGACAAAACAAGTTGACTTTTCTAAATACGCTGATTTCGTGGATGGTGTCACATCCGATCCCAGTAAGGATTATCAATTTTTTATTGAAAGTCTTCATCTTCTTGAGCGAAAAGGCTCCAATATTAATCGTCTTACCACTGCTGGTGTTGGGCTTGCTGCTGAGTCTGGTGAATTTCTTGAAATCATTAAGAAGATGGTTTTCCAAGGCAAACCTTGGAACGATGGAAATAGAGAGCATCTTATTATTGAGTTGGGTGATGTTATGTGGTATGTGATGCAAGCATGTATGGCACTAGATATTTCTATAGATAGTGTTGTAGAACGTAATGTTGAAAAATTGAAGTCACGATATCCTGGCGGTGAATTTGACGTTCATTACTCTGAGAATCGTAGGGAGGGAGACTTATGAAAAAACAAACTATTAAGTTTTCAATTAAACAAGATGGAACTGTAACTGAAGAAGTTACAGGTGTTGAAGGAGCATCATGTATCGATCTTACTGAGGAGATCGAGAATAAATTAGGTCATGTCAAGTGGACTAAAGAATCCACAGATTATTACAAATTACCTTTAGAAGAAAATGTCACACTTCAGCACAATCAAGACCACAATTAAGAATAAACCTGAACTTGTAGAAGCATTAGAACTTCTACAATACAATGTAGTTCAGGATGTTACATTGGAAAATCCTCTTGACCATCAACATAAACAATGGAATGTTGATGTTGCTATTAACGATGAGGTTGGATTTAAATTGAACAAGTCTACAGGAACTTATGAGTTAGTTGCTGATGAACAGACTTGGAATTTAGATGTACCTGTTAGTAGATTCATAGAGAAGCTAACTCAACAGTATGCTAGGATGACAATCCATAATACTGTTAAGGAAAGGGGATTTGAAGTTGAAGAAGAATGGGAGATGGATGATAACTCTATAGAATTAACTGTCACTCGTTGGGTTTAATTATGCACCTTATTTTGCCACTTATTTGTATTGCACTTATTACTCTTGTCATTGTTTATTCAGTGATACAAAAGTACAATCCACATTGAATATCTAAATAGGAGGGTAAGACCCTCCTTTTTAACAAATGGCTCCTGAGATTGGTAGTAAAACAAATTTAGGTGTTGATCAACCAACTAAAACTGCCCTAGTTGCAATTATGGGAGTTCTTGCTGGTAGTGATTATAATTATTTTGCTGGTGGGTTTGAAGTTAGTCCTAATACTTCAAATAGAACAAAGATTAAAGTAAGGATGACTGTGATTGTTCCAGCTGGACAAATAGAATCAGCAGCAAAGAATATTAAAAATAATATAAAAGATGATTATGATGTTGATTTTGGTACAGCATATAAATGGGTGAATGTTTATTTGGGTGAATTTGAAAAGGATAAGACTAGAATTAAAATTGAATTAAAAGAAGA
>VTLG01000535.1_pt1 | contig 59200 bp, 86 predicted proteins | sample 4694571 | NCBI WGS metagenome assembly VTLG01 (sample SAMN12604809, study PRJNA352737) | marine metagenome | biome: ENVO:00000447; feature: ENVO:00000209|ENVO:00000569|ENVO:01000036; material: ENVO:00002151; isolation source: viral sequences binned using virsorter ...
CATTATTTTTTGCCTCCGTTTCTAAATATTTGTGTACCCTTTATACCAAAAATACTTGCAACTACAAGTATCCATAAGTTTGTAAACCAAGATGGAAGGGTAGAAAAATAGTCAAAAAATAATTTTACCTTTTCCATCGCCTGCGGATCATCACTTATGACCGCCCAAGCGAGCACTACAATTGGAGCCGACAAAATTATCAACACAAATTCGTCTTTCCAGTCCGATTGTCTTGCCTCAAGAAGTTTGCCTTGGTATTGCTCTTCACCTCTAGCCATCTTCTCTGCGTGCATAAGCTGTGCATCAGACATAGCCATCTTTGTTTTCTGTCTGTTGCTGTAAATTTTGCTTCCAGCTTGTAATGCAATCTTCGCTAAACTAAACCATGCCATAAATTACTCCTTTTTTAACTCGTTTTGTAAAATTGTTTTCTCAATAGAAGTGTCAGCACGTAAATTTGCTAGTTTTTCGTTCTGTTCTAGTTTTTCTTCTTGAGTATCTTTGTTCATCATAGCTCTCATACGGTCTAAATTCAACCTTTGTTCACCTTCTTGTTGTTTTCTAGAGTTTTCTTGTGCTTGTAGGTCTAATTCTCTTGCTCTAAGCATTGCAATAGGGTCATTTCCAAATTTAGAAGTGATTTTTGTTTCTTCCTTCATGTATTCTTCCATCATTTCAGATATTAACACAGCTTTTCTAGAGTCGATACGTTGTTGAAGTGCCATTGACTCTCTTTGCATCTGTGGATTCATCTGTGCTTGTTGCATCATCATTGCTAATTTAGGTAATTCGTTTCTAAATTCTAATTCTATCTGTTCTTGTGCCATCAAACTAATGTGTTCAAGTATATTTTTTTGTATTGCAGCTCCAACCATAGGTGCATTCTTAACCATATTCGTTTGTAAGAAGTTTAAATGCGCTGTGATGTGTGCTTGATGATCTTGACCAGGAAAAGCTTGAAATGGTTTACCAGCTAATGCATCAATGTGTTCTAATGCTGGATCTTTTGGTGTAGGTGGCTGTGGTTTTTTTAAAATTAAATCAATATCTTTTACACCCAACGCTTCATACATGTTTCTGTACACTTCATACTGATTATGAATAGCTGGATTCGAGGCAGCCAGTTGCATTTCTGTTTGTGCTAGGGAGATCCTTTGTGTTTGAGAAAAAATATTGGGATCTGCAACTGGCAATATATCTACTCTATCATCGAAGTCTAATTGTTTAATTTGCCTCTGTCCTCCGATAACATCGTAGGGATAGATTGGAGGTAGATATAATTTGAAAACTCTTGCTAATAAACTAAATTCTTTTTTCATTGAGGCATACAATCTTTTGTGTATAGCAGACATGGTTCTGCTGCCTCTTTCCAGCATAGCAACTGTCGTGCCCACTGCTGCTGATTGATTACCCTCTCCTACTTGCAGATCCGCTATAGAAGCGAATCGTTGACCTGCCTGTACCACGACACCCATAAGTGCTAATAATGTTTGCGATGGTTCTTTGAAAGGAAGAGTCATGAAAGCATCTTTTAAATTTCCACCAGGAGCATCTACATCTCTAAATTCTCCAGGTTGAATAGACTGAGACTCGTCTCTCATTTTTATACCACGCATTTTAAATCCAGCAGGTAAGTTCGACAAGGTTCCTGCGTCAAGTAACGATCTTAAAGCTGATGTTGCAGTTCTAGATAATCCACCTATCATGTGAATTAATCCAAAACCATAAAAGCCAAGACCAGGTAAAAATTTAAAATGAACAAAATAACTAATTTTGCTTTTTGTTGGATCACCTATTTCATAATTTCTTCTAATAGATAATACTTCTTTTGAAGCTTCTTCAATTGTTACAATGTAAGGTAATTTAATTCCTGTTGGTTCGCCGTTAGCGTTGATATCATTAAATCCGTCAAGGTCTAAATTTACGTGACACTCTAGTAAAGAATACATTTTTTCATCTTTACCTTTTCTTGTGCCGTCTAGTTCTCTTTCTTTTTTGTCTGTTTCTGACTCGTTCATATAAGCAGGGTTTAATTCTATGTCTCTGTAGAAACCACCTACTTGTTGTTTTCTTAATTCGTTTTCAGAAATTTTTATTGTGTGTATGATTGAGTCTGCATCTTCTAATGATGTTGCCGTATAAGGCACAACCAAATCATCTGCGGGTACAAATTTTGAAACAGCTCTACCCATAACTTCATCATAATAAACTTTTTTAAATGCAGAACCTGATAGTGGTAAATAAAATAACATTTGATCAAACTCAGCCTCATACTCTTTCATTTCAGACATGATTGTATAATTCATAAAATCTTTTACACGTTGAGACTGTTGCTCTCTGTCTGGTGTTGGTAGTCCAATAATTTGAGTTCGTACAGGTCCACTTGCAGGTAATAATTCTTTATAAGCTAATGATTGAAATTGTGTAACTGCTTCTGCTAATACAGGGTGCGTTGCACCTGATGCACCTTTAAATGGTTCTGTTTTACTTTCGTATTTAAATCCTAGTAAATCTAATCCTGATGTGTAAGCTTTTTCCCAATCTCCTCTTGAAGATTTATAGTCTTGATAGTTTGCAGATAGTTCATGACCAATGGGTGATAAAATTTTTTCAGGTAATAGATCTGCTAAATTAGAAAAATGATTTTGACTTTGTTCTAGATTAACTTTTGATGGATCAAAATTTATATCAACGCTACCATCTTCATTAGCTTGAACATCAACAGGTGCTTGTGGGTCTTTTTGTGTTTTTTCTAGTTCTACTTGTATTTCCTCTGAGCTAGGTATATTGATAGTTTGCTCCACATTTGGAAGAGCCTTATCTACGTCTGCCATTATTTTTCTCCAATCGAACCACTTTAACCTTTTTATTTTTAATATTCAACCCCTGTGGGTTAGGTCCTCTTTTAGGTGGTGCCCCTTTTGTTAATTTTTTAACCATATTACCAATAATACTTATATTTTCTTGGAGGTCTTTTCTCTTCCTCATAGTCTTCAGGATGAGATATTAAACCCCCTTGTCTAAATCTCATAACAGCTTGAGTCATTGAGTCAACCAAATCATCATGATCTCCATACGGAAAAGCAGCACATTCTTCAATAACTTCTTGTGCAAACTTTTTATCTGTCGGAGCCCATATCATACCACTTTCAAATAATGGAGCAACTGAATTTACTCTGGTATGTTTATCGTTTCCTTTGGACGGGCTAAAATTTACTACAGGTATACCCATAGATCTAAGTTCATAAGTTAGAGGTAGACCAGATGCTTTAGCTTCAACTAACACAGTCTCTGGTTGCCAGTAATCGTATTGTTCTTTTGCAACTCTCCTTAACTCTGGAAACTCTAATCGATCTTTGATGGCATCTAGTAATATTAGATTATGTGGCATGTCCTCATTTTCCTGAAACACGCCCCATGTGGTAATGGCAGAATAGTCTGCCGTTTGTTTTTTCATAAAAGCTGTATCGTAAGATTGTATGACATGTTTTAGTGGAGGTAAGGTTTCTTTTTCCCAAGGTTTCCACCACTCACGTTTAATGATAGCCCCTTCCTCTGATGTTGGATTTTGCATCCATTGTGCATTCCATTTAGCAAGAGACAATGATGCTTTTACACCTTCTAATTCTTCTAACTTCCAATATTCAGGCCAAACAGGTTTACCAGATGGCATAACCGCAGGAAACTCTACAATATCCCATTGATCTGATTTTTCTTCTTTTTGTGAGTTGACTAACATCCCTGTTAAATCTTTTGTATTCCATCTTGTCATTACACAAACAATTCGTCCACCTGGTTGCAAACGTTGACGTGGACCTGATGTATACCATTCGTATGCTCGCTCAAGAGCTTGTTTGTTCATAGCATCTTGTTCCGAGTGAGGGTCGTCAATGATTAATAAATCTGCACCTCGTCCTGTAATAGCACCCCCGACGCCTGATGCGAAATACTCGCCACCTTGTGCAGTCTCCCATCTACCTGCAGCCTTACTATCTTCCTGTAATCTTGTTTTAAAAATTTTTTGATAATCCTCTGAGTCGATTAAGTTTTTAGCTTTACGACCAAACCTTACGGCAAGCTCTCCGGTGTGGGTTGTTTGAATAATTTTGAGTTTAGGACTTCTCCCGATCATCCAAGCAGGCAACAGGGAACTGGCGAACTCGGACTTCGTATGTCTTGGTGGCATATTCACTATTAATCTTTTGACTTTGCCCTCTGCCATATCGTTAAATTTTTTTGCAATAATTTTATGATGATAACCCTCAATGAAATCAGGCCACATATGTTTTACGAAACTTAAGAAGTCGCTTTTTACTTTGTTTTCTTTCTTTTTTTCCTCTAGCTGCAAGTACATCTTCATAAAGTCTTTACGTACATCAGCGGGGAGTTTCTTTATCTTTTCTAGGTCAATATGCATTTTGAAAAATTTTTTGTAAAATTTTTTTACAATGTTGTTTTATTTGATTTTTATTGTATTTGCTATCGTTTTTCAAATCAATAATGATTTTGCAGCGTTTAAGCGTACAAAACTGGCAATATTGTACGACAACGTTGCGTCTATGAGTGGAAATAGGGAATCGGTTTTTAAGAAACTTTGGAATTTGGAAGTCGTTCTGGGACCTCTATCGAAGCCCCATGACTCCAGAAACTAGTCTCTAGCAACTAACAACAAGCACCAAGTAACCGGCAACAAGCGACAAGGATCTGTTCTATTGTAATTTTTAAAAGGTAAAGGATTTTATAGGAGTTTAGACTTTCTCAAATACTTTCAAACAATCTGCAAGTCCTTCGGCTAAAGGTTCAAGCTTCAAGCCTCTTGCAACTAGAGATTGAATCTCTTTGCCCTCATAAAGTTTCAGGCGACCAGAAGCGAGTGACTTTATCAAGATGAAAGAATTCGAAGGATTTCTCAAATGAAAGCTAATTTGATGCGGTGATATCTTAACTTTGTTATGCTTTGCTACTTTAAGCTCAACAGTAAAAAAATGCCCGTTTTTATTGTAGCCCAATAGATCTGGCGTACCTTGTACGCTTGAATTTTCTAATCGAGTCCATGATATTGAAGGCGTATTCTGTTTCAAATACTTCCATAAATTAGACTCATTCCTTGCCATAAATTTAAAGTAACAGATGTGTGGTATTTTTGCAACACAGCTGCGGTGTTGCATTTTTGCAACACTCAAAATAAATTAAAATTAATTAAAATTATGTTTGGGATTATCCCAGAATTATGTTAAGTTTGATCATGAAAACGAATCAAGATAAACAACAGAAAGAGAATAAAGACCGAAACGCCCCATCTCCCTTTGGGGCGTCCGTTGTTAAATACAACGCTGACGAGGTCAAGTGCCAAGTACACTCTTTAGAGTTTTCCGACTTGATCGAGTCAGAAACACGAACAGAAAGAGAGAAACAATGATACAAAGTAAAGTACAAATGGATGGTTTTGAACAAACTCTTAACTGTCTTTACGATCCGTCAAATCAATATTGGAATGGTTTTGCTAATCCATATTTTGATCAAACAAACTTCAACAAATGGGTTGCTTGGTTAAAACAAGAAGAAAGCGACACTTATGACGAAGTAAAAAATATGCCATCAGAAATCATTAATGGTCAAAAATACTATTATTGTGGTGGTGCTTATACTTGGTCTTATGTTGAAGATGAAGAAACTTCTTTACTTGAAGATTTAGAGGATCTTGTTGGACAATTGCAAAGCGATAAAATAACTGAAGATCAAGCAGTAGAGATTTTATCTAATATTGTAAAATTTGAAAAGGAGAAACGAGATGATAACTCAAACAATATATAAAATTAAAAAAGGGGCTAATTTATCAAGAGTAAAAGAAATAGATGGAAAATTATTCTCGGATAATATTAAAGCACCAAAAACTTTAACTTTATATAATAAACACTTATCTGAAGACTTTTATGATGAGCAAATTGATGAAGAGTTTTGGGAGTTTAAACATAGAACTTACGGAACTTTTATTGTTCACGCTTTAGATTTAACAATAACAGAGAGAAAAATATAACAAAGAAAGGAGAAACGAGATGAGTAAATTCGAAGATGGTGATGTGATGTATATGAGAGATCACAAAGTTGCTTTTGAAAATGCTAAAAGCAAGGGGTTAAAAAAACCAAGTGAATTTATGTATATGTATTCTAAAGATAAGAAAGATTTCTTTAAGAATATCAATTTTAGAAATTACATAAGTTTTGAACAATAACAAAGAAAGGAGAAACGAGATGATTAAAGCTTTATATTTTGGACTTTGCTTTGCAACTGCGTTTTTAGGGTTGATTATAGCAATACATATAAACTTTTGGCTAGGTATAAGCATAACGGCACTATTTATAGTGAAATTTATGCTCCAATTACCAAGCAACCAGGAGTTGTAATGAATAGTTATTGGATACTTAAAAACCATTATGAATGGTGCAAAAAAGAAGGTAGAGACATTTCCTGGTATAACAGGGAACAAGCAAAAAAAGATATGTTGAAAAATAGGATAAATTGGGATAGTATCGAATCAAGAAAGGAACAAAATGAAAAAACTAAATACTAAAGAAGTAATAAATATATTAAATCATGCCGTAGAATACTTCGACATGATGTATGATTCGGGTGATAAAAAACATAATGAAGAAGAAAAGAATAACGCTTGGAATGCACTTGATTATGTTGCGAGTGAACTCAATGGAAAGAAATAAAATGACAAGTTGGCAAGATAAAAGAATAAGAGAGATAAATAGGATATCAAAAGAAAAAAGATATCCTTCAAGTGACATAAATCCCTATTTTGACGAGGTGCAAGATATATATGTAAGTAAAGCAAACACTTATGAGGATTTTGTCATAGAGCAAAAAGAAAAGGCAAAAGAAAGAGAAAAAGAAAGTTTAATAAATAGAGAGAAATGGAGAAACTATGAAATCAAGTGAAGAAAATAAAGACTTTTTGTTTGAACTTTCAAAAAGTCTTCAGAATACAAGTCGAAGTGCTAGTTTGCATGGTAGAGTGCTAGAGTTAAAGGATCTTAAATTACACATACAAACAAGAATTGATGAGTTAGAAAAACAAATAGAAGAAACTGACCCATTAAACAATAGAAAGGAGCAAAGATGAAGAACTATTATGTTGGAGTATCAGATATAACATTTTACTTAACAGATGAAAATGGAGATATTAAACAAGATAAAAAAGGCAATGAAATAACATATAGACTTAAAGATGGTATAAGATTCAAACCATTAGAATATATAGCTGATGGTTTAGAAGTTGATATGTTAGAAAAAGTAAAACAATAGAAAGGAGTAAAGATAAATGACTAATAAAAAACGAGCAAATAGAATTAAAAAAATGTTAGAAAAACATTATATTTCTGATTGGCGAGTTGCTGATGTTATCGCAGATTTACAACATCTCTGCGATTATTACCCAAAATACACTCCATATCAAAAAAAAGATTTCTACTATGAACTAGATGTGGGAGTAGATTATTATAAAGAAGAAGCAAACCAATAACAATAGAAAGGAGCAAAGATGAAGAATAAGAAAATAACAATCACGTTAAAAAACTGTCGTGATGATATTGCGAAAACTATACTAATTGACACAAAAATGAATATGAGAAAGTATTGTAATGTTAATTCAGAGGAGTTTCGTAAAAAAAGAACAAGAATAGAGGTACAAGAGATAGGAAGGAATGAAAATGCAAATAGATCATAAAAAAGTAAATACATTAAAATCGTTCTTTGGTGTTAAGTTAAGAGGGAACGAAACTTTTGACGAACTGCTGCAGATAGAGAAAGACAACAAAGAAAGAATTAAGAGAGATCAAGAAAATATTAAAAGAGTAGACGCACAAACAAAGAGGTATTTCAAATGCCGTTAGAACTTAAAATAATAATATTAGGTGCAGTTTTTAGTTGGGTTTGGTTCACATACCAACAATACAAAACTGAACAAAAAAGAAAAGCTAGACAAGAAATGGAAGTATTAAGACCAAAGCCAAAATTAAGGTTAGTTAAGAAATAATTATAGTTTCTTTTTAACTTTACCCATACGCCAAGACTCTGTTGTAGAAATTTCTAACACTAATCTATGGGTTTCTCTTTGACCCAATATATTGTTTTCCATTAGAGTTATAGAGGTCACATCAAAATAACCATCAGGAGAGTGAAACTCGCCTTGTGGTAATTTAACTTGTACTCTAGCGTTTGAACAAGTTGGAGATTGTAAAAACTTCTCCAATTGATTCATGAATATCTTTCCCGTTATCATATATTGACTTTTACGCAATATTACCTTAATTGTCAATTATGGGCTTACCAAAAAGATTGACCGAAAAACAAATGAAGTTTGCAGAGCTTGTAGTATCAAACGAAGGCAGAAAAACGGGTACTGAATGTGCGATTGAGGCGGGTTATGAGAAAGATAGAGCTAGAATAACGGCAAGTGAACTAAAATCACCCAAGAAATATCCTCTCGTTGTAAAATACATTGGTGAATTAAGAGAAGAATATCAGAAAAAATACGAAGTGACTTTTGAGAGACATATAACAGAGCTTGGTAAGATAAGACAAGAAGCATTGAAGAAAGGTGCTTTTTCTGCTGCAACAAATGCAGAGGTCGCAAGAGGAAAAGCTGCAGGATTGTATATAGAACAGAAAATTATTAGAACCGGTAAATTAGATGATCTTTCAGCAGAGGAATTAGAAAAAAGATTAAAAACTATTATTGACGAATACTCTCCAATACTAGAGGGCGTTGAAGTAAATGAACTAAAAGAAAAAGTTAAAAACTTAACACCCCCAAGCAAACTTAAAAATTAATTATCATTATCCTGATCGTCATCCTCGATATCCGAGTCGTCATCTTCAACATCATCTTGCATTTCTAGAACGTCCATAATGTTTGCGATTTTGTTTTCTAACGCTTCTACTTTTTCTTCGAGTTGTTCGATTTTGTTTTTTTCGTTTTCTTCGTTTTTTCCGAACATTTCTTTTCTCCTTTGGTTGGTTAAGACCCCACATATAATTACTTGTCCAAAGCCAATCAATCATTTTGTTTCCTATGATATAGGTATTTTTTCCATTTTAATAATACACCCAATAGGAAAAATGTTTCTATCAGAAAAACATTCTTCTTTAGTGTCATAAGAACTAAAAGTGTAAATAAATTTTTTAGTTTTTTTATAAACGTAAGCTTGTGTCATCATAATACTTGCTTCAAATTTATCAAATTCTTCTGCCGTAGCGTGTGAACTGTCTCCAGTAATATCAATCCAACGGATCTGATAGAAGTAATACTTCTTTTTACTGATAATAGCGTGTTTATATCTTTTCTTACGTTTTCTAGGCATATGTGTTTATACACCCCCTATATGTTTTTAAAATATTTTTTGTGCCTTTTTGAAAACAAAAGTCCCTCCCGGCCCCTAGACGCTAGAAACCTAATGAAATCAATGCTTATTTGAGATGTTCATAATGGGTTTTTATCAATGCTCTAAAAGTGTTGGTATACAACAAAAGTCACCTCGTCACCTGGTCACCTCATTTTTCAAACCGCCGATTCGAAAAATTTTACTTTTTTAAAACATATAGATGAGGTGACTTTGGCGTAAAATGGCACTTCAGGTCACCTGAACCCTGTCCCTTGTCACCCGTCTCTTGCAGCAGGCTTCTAGGGGCTAGATTTTTGTTGCCTTAATTAAAACACAATTTAGCCACAAACCCAAAATGAACAATGTTGCATAAATACAACAACTGTCACATAAATGCCACAAACCCAAAATGGACACAATGTCTATTGACTTATATTTGATTATCCTATATAGTCCTAGTATGAATTATTTAAAAGTTCATAGAAAGGAGAAACAATGTTAAAGATATTAGACAAGAAGACTTTTAAAGACATACCTAAAAAAGAACAAGATGTCTTTATAGAAATCGGAGCTAAACAGCAACAAGAAATGTTTAGTGCCGAAGAAGCTCATCAAGGTCTAACTTGGAAAGATTATCTTCCAGATTCAAAACAACATTGTGAGGACAAATACAATGGCGAAGATGGAAAAGAGTCTTTTATCTATCTAGTCAATGAGACTGATTCTTTTGAGTACAAAGGAAAGACCCACTCAAAGAACGAAACTTATTGGAAAGAAGGCGATCATATAGATTGGGAAACCGACTTTATGACTAGGAAACAATTACAGGATTACGTTGATTCTTGTTAGTAAGTTAAACTTCATTCCCCCAAACATCCCAACCTTTAGTTTTCTCTCTAGCGAATAATTCTATTCTTGGAAGATCACCACAAAGCTCTACAATTCTATCTCTTACGCAATCAGGTTTTCTACTGTGTTCTCTTATTTGATCTACAATTAAATTAGGTACTTTTTTTGATATTCTTTTTGGCTTACCTTTTCTTGCTATTAAACAAATTTCAGGATTTGCTCTAGTCCAATAACCTAGTCCAAAAAAATATTTATTATTTTTAGTAGTTTTAACCCAAGTAAAACCTACTGTAGAAAAGTCAAAACCCCAAGATTTTATAACATCAAAAGATATATGTAACGTTGGATAAGTCACCCATAAAAATAATATACAATCATCATCACTTATTGATTGAATTGGTAAATTTTTAATCCATTCTAAATCTTGACACTCATAATGTTGTGATGGAGATTTTTTTCCTGATTTATTTTTATTCCAACCTATAAATTTCCAAGGTGGGTCTGCATATATAATGTTATATTTTTTATTTGGAAAAGGGATCATTTAATCAATTTTAAACGTTTGTAATAAAGATCAACTTTTTCTAGAAATTTGTGTTTATATTGTTTAAACTCTTTGCCCTTAATTTGAAATTTTTGGAAATAATTATCAGGCGTACACATTAGAATAACGCATTGTGATATTTCTGTGCCATAAACTTGATTGTGTGCCATAGCATAAGCTGCACCTTGCATAAAATAGTCCTCAATCCACTCTTTTTTCTTGGGTTTATTGCTTTGTTTGAAGTCAATGATACTATCCTCATAATCATATACCCCTACAACGTCCGTAGCACCCGCATATAAGCCCGGATACCATAAAGTGACCTCTGACCCCCATATTTCCTGAAGATCGCCTAATCCCTTGTCTATGACAGTTTGAGCCATACTTTGGGCAGTCTTTCCTTCTTCAGTTAGATCCATATAGCCTTGTCCTAATATATGCTTTTCTAAATGTAAGTGCATATTAGAACCCCTTGAAGCAGCTTGTTCCTTGACCCTTGTCGCCTCATCCTTGCCAACTCTTGTTTGCCATCTAGCAAGAGAAGCTCTCTTTTCATCGGATTGTGTAGCTTGTAAGATACTTGTAACACTTGGTAATTTTTCTTTACCTACATTATAAGTCCTTATGCCGTCTGTTGTACTACGCACACAAGGTGGGTAATGGTATAATTTATTCCACTTCATTTAATCTCTCCGCTTTGATGATTGCGTTGCCGATTTCTTCCGCAATTTTCGGGATGATAGAATTTCCCAATGCTTTAAGTCGGTGTACTCTGCCGGGTATCCCATGAGCCACTCGACCCACGTCGGGTTCAGACTGCCACCAGCTTGAGTTGGCCACATCTGTGCTGCGTGTCGAAGTGCGAATTGAAGATTGATTCCCTCTTTCTTTTTCTCTGCTGCTCTCTTCTTCCAAGCTTCCAATGTTTCTGATTGATTCGCTAGATGATCTGCTCTGTTCGGCGTTGGCCACATCTTCGCTGCTGTCGTTAAATCTACGTCCCTCTTTTCGTCTATTCTTTTTTTCATCCATTTCCGACTGTGTCTTACTATTCCATCTATAGCCCTCGGTGTTGGCCACATTAGATTCGGATGGGCTACCTGATCGTTGATACTGATTGGCATACCCTTCTCCAACTTCATCTTCATTCTTTTCTCGGAGCTCGGTCCCCTGTCGCAATGTGCGTCTGGAGTTCTCCACATCTTCATGTCCGTTGTTGGTTTGCCGTATTGAACTTGTTCTGCTAGTGATCCTGGCGGAACTGTCGTCCTGCCTATGCTCTTCCTGTATTCCTCTCTCTTCTTCATTGCTTCGGGAGATCTCTCGCCCCTTATCGTTGCTGATGGTGTCAGCCACATCACTTGTTGGTTCAAAGGTGGTACTTGTCCTCCACCGGGATGTTTCTTTCTTGGTTTCGTTATGTTGTTCGAGTCGAACGTTGTCGGCGTTGACCATAGATTTTTTTCTGTGGGCAACAATCCAGATTCTTTCTCTCCTATGGGGAGCACCGACACCTGCAGCTGGAATATTGAACGCCCTGACTTCGTATCCTTCTCCTTCCAAGTCAGTGCACACAGTCTCGAAGACCATGCCGTCTTGGATGTTAGTAATGCCTTTGACATTTTCTCCAATAACCCACCTCGGCTTAAGCTCTTTGATGATTCGAAACATTTCAGGCCAGAGATATCTATCGTCACTCGTTCCTTTTTGTTTACCTGCGACCGAGAACGGTTGGCAGGGGAAACCCCCTGTGATGATTTCGGGAAGTTCAACTCTATCTGCCTCGAGTCTTTTTTTTGTGATTTCTTTAACGTCATTATATATCTTAACTTCTTTCCAATGTTTTTGCAGCACTAATTTGCAATATTTATCATTATCGCAAAATGCTATTGTTTTAAAATGTCCTGTTTTTTCTAATCCTAAACTAAATCCACCTAGTCCACTAAATAAATCCAGTAGTTTTAATCTCACAAGATAATAGCTCCACATACAAAACCGATTGTAAAAATAATAATTTCAGTTCTATACATCAAGTGCCATAAATGAAACTTATCTATATATTTCTTCATACTCTTATACCCCCTGTGGTTTCTATGTTTGTTGAACATCCTGTCATAATCATAAATAAACTCAATAAAATTAATATTACAAATAAACCAGATATAAGCATAAATATTTTATTTTGGCTCATAGTGATTTATAATTTGTTGTAGTTTTTCTCTTTTTGTTTTTGCAAAAGGAACAATATCTTTTGCTATTTTAAATGCGTCTCTAAAACATCTACGCCATCTGTATTGCATTTTATATTCTTTTCTTGGTTTTAAAACAAGATTACCACCGAAAGTATCACAACACCATTGTATCGTAGGTTTGTGGGTCATGACTATCTCCATTTGTATTCTCCAACAAAGATATTTTCGTGGTCTATTTTTTCTTTTGCAATCCCAGTATTGTTTATATGTGATACAACCTTCACCATCAAGAAGGCCAGCAAGATAAATAAAATCATAATTGACGTGTTTATGTTCATCCATCCCTGTACCCTGTACCTCGTTGTCGGTTTCCCCAACGTTTGTTCCAGGCGTACACATTCATTTTACTACCGATTGTTTCCATCCAAGATAAAGGCACATCAATAATTCTCTTTAGAATCATTCTAAACTTGTCTATGGCATCAGGTATTGTAATCACAATACTCCTTTGTCTCTAAACAACTGTATTTTATCGGATAGTTCTTCAGCTAATTTTTTATTATCTTTTCGGAGTTCTAATATTTCTTTTGTTTGTTTTTCATTTTGATTGTGTAGTTTCTCGTTTCTAAATTTTAATACACGAATCTGTTCTTCAAGATCATTAGGACCTTTCGGATTAATTTTTCTTATAATATCTTCAAAGTCCTTACAATCTTTATTTGTCATCATTATTTTTACCCTTAAAAAATAATTTTAAAAACTCGGTGTAAGCTACACCACCGTTGTAGTCTTCTTCTTTATTTTTAAAATTTTCAGTATTAGCCGCATTTAACAAATCGTTAGGCATAGGTACGTCTGCGTTCCTATATTCTTCTTCTTTCGTCATAGGTTTCATATCTCTTTCTTTATTCATCTGACTTAAACTTTTGTGTTTCATTTTTTATCCTTTCATAAGCGTGTTGTTTGATACTCTTTTCTGTCTGGCCAATCGTTATTACATCAATGCCATTGTAAGCCTTTGCTGCGGGACTTTGTGATACTACTGCACCGCCCACACCGCCAATAATCATTAACTCACTGCAGCTTGTCAGCATCAACGCCACTATAATCAAAATTAGATTCTTCATGGATTATTTCTCCTTCTGATTCACACATGGGGCATTGTACGATAACGTCTCTTTTAAATTCAGGGCTTTCCATAACTTTAAAATATCCGTTACCCATACACCTAGGACAAATCTTTTTTGTTTTTGTCATTAGTAGTTTTTGTTTTACTCTCTTCTACTCTAGTTATTTTTGCCCAACCTGCAATTCTTGCAACTAATCCAGCAACTTCAATATAAGGTTTTTTTGCTAGATAGTTTAAGAATTCTTTTCTATCTTCTTCCGATACTTTATACATTATTTTTTCTCCTTTATTTTACCATTTAGTTTTTTCATTTCAACGTTAGTAAGGATCTCAATTGTCTTACTAATCGATAGTGTCGCTCCATCAACTTTTACTTTTGATATTTTTATCAAATTGTTATAAACCTGATGTGGTAAGGACACGTTTCTATATTTTGATATATCAGTCATTTCTTTCCTTTTCTGTGTTAAGTCATTATATAGGACTATTTAAATAGGATTGTCAATGATAAAATATTTACTAGTAATGAAGATATGCTCTAGCTTAACAGGCACTTGTATGCCGGAACAACCTATGATTGAATATAATACTTGGTATGAATGTGGCAGACAAGGCACAATCAATACATTAGCCACAATTGACACATTGGGTGAACAAGAAATGAACACAAATAAATTATTTGTAAGTTTTACTTGCCGTGAAATTAATAGAACTTAACAATATTATTTTGGTTCATGTCCCCCACAAATATAACCAATAACTTTCTTACCCTTGTATCTATGTTTGTATAAATTTTGTCCTGGTTTAGGATTTTTTCTATCAGTAATTACAACGTTTTGATGATACCAACTACTACACACTAATGAATTAGATTTTTTATAACCGAGATCATAATACATTTCTCTTGTATTTGGTATCTCGAACGTTGTCATTTCGATTTTACCGAATAGAGTTAAAGTAAGTAGAGTTATGGTCACAATGTTTTCCACATAGGCACTATACTATTTTATACGTACCATTAAAAACAATTTTAATACAATCATTAGATTTTTTATTTACATAACTAACGTAAAACCATTTCTTTGAATCTAGCTTTTTAATTAATTTATGTAAACTCATCTCACCTATTTCTTGATAAGTATTTGGTATGTCTGTCCATTCTTTTGTGTCGTAAACAGTTGTACCAATTACAGGTTTTATTTCTTTTATTGCGTATGTGTATCTCATATTAATATGTCCTCGTAGATGGATTATACGGATCAACAGTATTATCTACCTTAACAATCATAGGATTTTGTTGTCTTCTCTCTAATGGGACATAGCAGTCATACTTTTTTTCAAATGTATGATCGTCCATAATTTGAAAATCTATTGCCTTTTCTTTTAGGTCATTAGATCTTTTTAGTTCTGCTAATAGTTCTCTTATTATTTTCATTTTTACCTTTCTATTTTATTTATCCTATATAATATATGAGATTATTCCGAATGTCAATACTAAAAATAATAAGATATCTAGCAGAAAAAGAATATAAGAATATTCCAAAACATTATCTGCGTCTGCCTTGACCTCTACTCTTCTTTCTTCTTGGTAATCTTTTATTCAACCTCTTCGTGTGTCTGCCAGGGCGTTTTTTAGGGGTTCTTTTGTGATAAACATTTACACCAAATTTAGGTAATTTTTTACCCATCCATAAACTCTCTTATAGCCATTTTAGTTTCACTATCTACTTTCATATACTTAATAACACCATTTACTTTTTGTTCTGTATCTTCACCACAATTAACACATCTATATAAATTATTGTAGATTTTAACTAACATACTTTTGCAATTACACTGTGGACAATCACCAGTTACAATTTCTGTATTAAACATTCTTGTTTCGTTGTTTTTCATTCTAACCAAGGTTTGTAAATAACTTTACCGTCTTCTCTCATGGCTCGTAGCGATTGATTTCTATTCTGATTAGTTGAGTATGAACAATGTATCCAACCTGATGTTGGTTCGTTGTCTCGATAGAACTCGAGAATCAATTGATCAAATTCTAATTCGTTTTTAATCCAAGTCGCTAGTTCCCTGTTATCTACACCCGGTATTTCAAAGTCTGCTGCGGCTGCATCGTTGTCTGCCACATGTTGACTGTTAACTGAACTTCCAATCTCTATGCATAGCTGGGCACAACGGAATCCTGATGATATGATTAATGGTTTGTCAAAATGAGATCTAACTGGTTGTAAAACATTTACTGCTAGTGCTTTAATGTTTTCAATTTGTTGTGGACCAGGGTTATTATTAATACCCTTCCTTTCGGCTGTTTGTGATTTTGTTAACTCATCAAGAGTTATGTTTGCTGTTAATTTCATAATTAATCTAATATTATTTTTTTAATACTTTTCTGACCCATGTATATTTCTGTTTCTGCTTTTGATTTAATACATTTGTAACTTACACTTGGGTTGTAATCTCTTTCAGCAACTCTTTTACCACGTAAGCAGGTTGCCATATTGTCTTGTATTCTATGCTCTTTGATCTCTCCGTTAATAAACATCAAAAGTGCGACCACAGTTTCAACCATTATTTATCCTCATTGTTAGTTTCATATTCTCTACTTGTAAATGATGCCTCCGTTATTACCACACCTTTTTGACCAAAAACTTCTTCCCATCTTTTTCTATATAAATCATTGGAGACACGAGAAATACCATCATGTTTTTTACCCTTTTCCTTTTTAGTGTCCATTTCCATTGGCAAAAGTTCTCTGTCGATCTTTAAGTTTTTCAATATCAACTAAAACCTTGTTCATTTGTTTTTGTAAAAACTCGATATTAACTTTATTGTGCATACCATCTTCAATGGCTTTATTTAATCTATCTACAGATTTATAAAGATCCTCCACCAACATGTAGAGCTCTGCTTCCCCAGAAGATTTTCCTAATTGTCCCCGTGGGTATTTAATTCTAAATTCAGAATTAGCTTCTAAATCTTTTCCCATTAGTTCTAGTTGTGTTGAGTGTTGATTAAGTTTCTCGTTGATACCGAAATAAGCCCAAGTTCCAATTGCAACCATGCAAATTAAAGAAGCAACAGTCTTCATTGGCATTTGCACAGCAGCTTCTTCAGATATTTTTAAAGGTTTAGACATTAGATTTTTTCTGGTTTAAATAAGGGTCCATAATATTTCTCTGAACTTTTATTAGATGCTTTTTTACCACCTATTTCACTATACATGTGTGTTCCTATGTACGGTTCTATTTTAGGTTCTGGAAAAACAGATTTAGTTTTATCCTTATTCTTTTTAATTTTTTTTATCATTATTGAGATAGTGGATTGTTAGATTCTAATTTAATTTCATCTAAAATTGCTCTAAACAATTTCATTTCGGTTTGTAAAATTTTTATTGCTTGTTCATTATCAATAATAGCATCAGAATTTTCTGCAATTTCAATGCTTCTTTCAGGATTAGTATTAGCTAATGCATCTAATTTAGTTTGCATTTCACCAAATTTTGCAAAACCACCACCAATAGCAACCACAGCAGCAATTAATGCAGCAATAGAAGCTAAATTATTTTTTAATTTATCCATTACGTAGCCTTTCCAACTCTAATAAGAGTTCTCTTTTTTTGAGCTTTATCTCATTAAGTTTTTTTGTGTTGACGGTAATCTTATCATTTTGCACATAGGTTGCAAGATTTACATTAAAATATATTTGCCTGTTATCCTGTATATTTAGTTGATTTAAGTAAATATCTTTTGGTTGATAAAACGGAACATTATACACGTTTAAGGACATCTGGTCACTAGCCATTGCATCTAATTTTATTAAATTTTTTAGTTGCAAATTTTTAGATTTATCTTTAACATTCTGGTCGACTTTATCCATTATTCTGGCAATGTTTGCAGCTTTAGCTTTACCCTCTTGTATAGCTTTTTGTTCTTTACTACTTGCTGTTTTAGTTCTGGTAGACTTAACAGAGCCTTCGCTACTGGGTTTCTTCTCTTCTCTAGCCGTTTCTCTCGGAGCATTTTCTTTAGGCGTTTCCTCTGTAAACGTTTCTTGCGGCTCTTCTCTAGTCTTTTCCTCTTGTGGTTCTTCTTGTTTAGTTGATGTTGGTTCTGGTTTTCTTGTTTCTTCTTTTGGGGCATTTGTTGTCTCCTTTTTAGCTGGTGCTGTTTCCATAGGTCTAGATGCCATCTGTTGTGGCTTCTCCTCTTGAGGTTCTTCCTCTATCATCATAGGCATTGGGCTACGTGATGAGGGTGACCCTTCTTCAGTAGGAGCTGGTCCTTCTTCTATCATAGGTCCAGGTCTCATAGTCATCATTGGTGGTTCTTCTTCCTCCATCTCTTCTATCATCTCCATAGGCGGTGGAGACGGTGTCATTTCTTCCATTATTTCCATAAAAGGCATTTCTTCTTGAACCATGGCTATCATTTCTTCTTTTAATGTTTCAATTGGCATCTCTTCAAACACACTACTAAACTCTTCTTGAATCATTGGTGATTCCATTATAACAGTTTCAGTTTTTGTAGATGCTATTTCAAGAGTAAGTCCTGTTGCTTGAACATTTAATTCTACTTTTGCTTCTGTTTCTAAATTTCCACCTATAATTAATTTTTCTTCCACTACAGATTCAATGCCAGATATAACATCCCATATTTCATTCTCTGTTAAATTTGCAGTTCCTAATGCTTCGTTTAATTCTTCTATTTCTTGTAGTGTAAAAACTTCATAATCCTCTGTAGGAAAATCTAATGTGAGTTCTGCTCCTAATAAGTTTGGTCCTAAAGTTACTGAACTTGTGCTTCCCGAACCATCAATACCTTCCCAATACCATTCGTAAGAATTTGCACCTACACCATTCCAGATTAACGAATCTGTAAATTGTTTTGAGTTACCATAATAACCTGCATCATCTAATCTTGTAGTTGTCATTTCTGCAAGAGTATTACCGTTGTTATCTTTTATCTTTATATGTAAATTATAACTATCTTGTGCACCTGATGAGCTACCACAAGGATTAGCAGAACCAGACCATTCACAGTTTTGCACAGAAAAACTAGAGTCAAGACCTATACCACCATCTAATTTTTTTTGAGTTGATGTATATGTTGTTCCATTTTCTACGCCTTGTATATTTAACAATGTGCCATTAGCAGATACTTTTATATCATGACTAGCTTCTAACTCACCACTAAAAGCTCTACCACATGAATTATTAACTTGTGTTTGACAAGTTATATCAAATCCATTGTGTGTTGAGTTATTATTTAAAAATCCTGTTGATCCAGATTGAACACCATCTAAATCAAAGTTGTCCATATTAGATGAAGTTGTACCTGCATTAGGTAATATATTTGTAGATATAGCTGTATCTGCTTTTGTTTTGGTTATAACACAAGATCCAATTAACCATATTAAAGCGAAGGTTAATAATATAGGTTTAATTTTGTTCCACATCGATTGGTTCTAACTTCTCGATTTTAATTTTTTGTAATTCTTTTTCTATTCTCTCTCTTTTTTTCATACGTTTAACGTACGTTTTATAGTCTGGTCTTTCGTGGTCATATTTTTTCCATAGTGCTAATGCATCTTTACCTATTTTGCCATCAATAGGACATGGTGTTCCTGCTTGTATCATTGATTCAAAAACTCTTTCGTCTTGACAAAGTATTGCAACTGCTGCAACCTTCATACCAAAATCATTTAATATTCTAGACAACTTTAATCTTTCACAATTTTTATCTATAAAATGTTTACCACCACTAACACCTATACCAAAAGTTTGTATACCGGCTGACGCTCCTGTGCTACACACGTCTTGTGTCATAGAGTTGTATGATGGTGCCGATGCCGTTGGAGGTGCTGATCTTATGTTAGAATTACTCGTGCTATTTGTAGTCGTATTAGATGAACTACCAGATTGATAGGTTGTTGAGCTTTCATACCCACCTTCAATACTTGTATTAGATCCACTAACATTTGTTTGATTGTTAGCTGCCTTAACTTGAGCAGATAAACCTATTAAAATTATTAACGATGCTAAAAATAACCCTACCTTGTTCATTTACACTCACATTCATCACACGTGCAAACTCCATATTCATCTGCATGTAGTTCTTCATCACAGTGACATTCGTGATAGCATTTATTACATTTTTTACTCATAGTTATTTCCTAAACCATTTAATGAACAAAACAATAATGGAAATAATTACTTATTAAAATCCTCGTATTGTCTTACAATCCAATCAAAAATTTTTTTAAAAAATTTTTTAATCTTTGTCATCATTTTTTTTCTCCTCAATTTCATAAAAGAAATTATCAGTATCTTCTGTTCTCCATTTACTACTGTCCTCCACGTTCCATTCAGATGTTTGAACTTTCCAGTCTGGAATATCATCTCTTACCGTGAATGAAGGTATATCCCAAATACATCTGTTGTTAGGTTGTGCTGCATAGTTTCCATCGTCTAGGGCTATGATGTGAGCGCACTTATGTTCGTGCGGGACTTCCGAATGATCGGTATCTAATATATTACTCTCTGGATGTGCAAAGTCAACTGTAAATAAATACTTTCCTGTATGCCATTTTTTATCTTTACCCCAATACTTTCCTGATTGTCCGTCTAAAATATCCCAAGTATTAACAGCAGGATAATAACTGAAACAATTCCAAAGCTGTAGTTCATCAAGTCTACGTCTAGGAACTTCTTCTGATTTAAACCCTCTTTGAATGAACGCAGATATTGGAAGACGATAGAAGATTGCACCATTTTCCATAATCGCATGAAATAAGATTGACTTACCTGTAAGAGAACTAATACCAAAGATAATACAGTCCTCAACTTCACCATGATGTTTTTTAAGATCATAAAGATATTCTCTCCTGATCTGTGCATACTCCACCGGTATATTTGCGTTTAAATAAGCCATAGTTAATCATTAATTGTTCCCCAATTTTTACCAAATTCATAATCAACTTTGTTTGGGATTTCCAACTTAACAGCATTCTCCATAATCTCAACAATTTTTTTTGCTTGCTCTTTAGATTCTACAGAAATATCTAACTCATCATGTATTTGTATATGTGCGACAATACCTTCCTTATATAAATCTAACATAGATTTTTTTGTCATATCAGCGGCTGAACCTTGTATTAATTTATTTAATGCTTTGTAAGTATAAGCACGCTTGATGCCTGGTCCATGTTCCTGGACAGCTTGTTCAAAGGGTAATGCTTTATGCATACCAAAAGAGTTTGGTTCCCATAAATGAAACCTACATAATCTTCCAAGCAAAGTTCTTATCTGTCCTCGTTGCTGTGCTCTATTAGACACAGAGTTCATTAATGATTTAACAAATGGAACTTTACTGTGATAAATATTAAATAATTCGTCAGCTTTATTTTTACTAACACCTAACTCTGCTTGTAGTTTAGCTTTACCCATGCCGTAAAATAATCCAAGATTAATTGTTTTTGCAGCAGTTCTTGGTATATCTGCCATTTTTGCTACAATGGTATGGAAGTCTGCATCTCCATCATCATAAGCTTCTTTAACACCAAACACACTTGTGTCTTGGTCTAGGGATGCATAATGAACTACAAGTCTTGGTTCTTGTTGACTGTAATCAAAGCATCCCCACTCGCAACCTGACTCTGGTATAAAAAGGGATCGAATCAGTGGACCGAGGTCTTTATTACGAGCAGGAATCTGTTGTAAATTAGGATTAGAATATGAAAACCTACCAGTAACTGTACCACCTTGATCAGATCTTATCTGGTTAATGTCTGCATGTATTCTACCTTTATGTTCATATTTTATTATGGTGTCTATAAATGTTGTATGTGCCTTGTTTATTTCTCTAGCTTTTGCTATCTTCTTAACTAAAGGATGTTCATGATTAGAGAGAAAGTTTTTAGTAAATGATGGTGCCTGTGTTTTTTCAGTTCTATCGTAAGGTAATTTTAATTTGTCAAAAACTTTGGCAATTGATCGTGCTGCCCATATTTGACATTCTACTCCTGTTTCTTTGGTTATTTCTGATAACAACGTTTTTTCTTCTTTACTTAATTGTTGTTTCAACCTATGAGCGGATTCGGTATCGACACGGACGCCTTTAAATCTCATATCAACTAAACACGGAAATAAATCTGTTTCTAAATTAAATATAGAACCTAGATCCTGGTTGCTTAATTCTTTTTGCATGACTCTCCATAGCGCATAGGTCAATTCTGCATCCCTTTCTGCGTAATTACCTACGTATAGTGCGGGTAATTTCCACATATCTGCTTTAGGATCTAGACCCCATTCTTGAGCTGCATTGTTTAATTCTGTTTCATTTTTACCTTGACCGACATAATCCCAACCTAAACTATTAAGATCATATCTATATCTATTTTCATTTACTAATGAAGCTGCAATCATTGTATCAAAAATTCTTCCATTAATTTTAAAACCCATAGACCTAATCCAACAAACATCATACATTGCATTGTGAAATATTTTATCGGCTGTAGATTCACAAATATCTTTGAACCATTTCATAACTAATTTTTTATCAAGATTACCACCACCCTCATGATCAAACGGAAAATATCCTGAATACCCATCTGTTGCTATAGCGATACCAACAACCTTACCTCTACCAACAATAGACCCCGTGCCTAACTTTTTTAAATCAGGATCATATGTTTCCAAGTCAATAGTTATTTCATCTGCATGACGTAAGTCTGGAAACTCTGTGGGTTTTACCCACTCCGTTTGTGCTTTAAATATCATTTTGTTTTTTCCATTCTTTATAACCTTCAGTCCAAGATTCTTTTTTCTTTTCTGTATAATCTCTTTCCAAAATCATTTCTAAATAGTGTATGGCTTTTTGTATGTCTTCTTGTTTTCCTTTCGCTGCATGTCTGCATATATATTTTATAGCTGATCCTTCAGCAAAGGGCAACTTATTCTTGTTTATGAACTCACTTGGTTGAACGACCATGTTCCGATAGTGGCTCCCGCCAATTTGTTTTTTATACGCACTCATATTATGAACTCCTTCTTTTTGTTATTACATTTTATTAAATATAAATTCTGCATAGTTCTTGTGACAGCTACATACCAAACTCGATACTCTTCATCTTGTTTGTACACAGATTTTTTAGCTGCTTTCATAGTGTTTGTTGTTTGATTTAAAAATAAAACAACGTTGGTGGCTTCTCCACCTTTAGCACTGTGAATTGTTGATACGGTTATCCTAGGTTCTTTATCTATCTTTTCTCCATTAGATAACATAATTCTTAAATAATCTATTTTAGAAGATGCAACATTATTAAATGCATCATACCATTCTAAATTATAATTAGGTTTGCCTTTTATTTTTTCTAATACTCTTTGTTGTTGTATTTCAGGTATACTTTCTCCCTTTCTTAATTTATTCCAATGATTTATGTCTTCATATAAATTTTTTGCAATACTATTTCCATCAACAGTTTTAAAAAATAACCCTTTGTTTCTTAATATAGGTGGTATGTTTTTAAGCAAGGGGTTTGTTCTAGTTAATATTAACCAAGTTCCTTTACTCATATCTATGTCACATAGTTTTATGACCTCAAATATATCTCCCTCTTGTTTTTTAGGTTCATAAGTTTTTTCTAATCTGTTGTCTTGAACTCTATTAATTATACCTAAAGCAATTTTTTGTATTTTATTTGGAACTCTTTCTGATTTTTGTAATAATACTTCTTTTGCTTCCCAATCAATAAAAGAATCTACTTCAGCTCCAGCCCAACCAAAAATAGCTTGGTCATCATCTCCTGCAACCCATATGTCTGCGTTATTTTCTTCTTCTATTTTTTTAATTACATCCCATTGTATTATTGATAAGTCTTGAGCTTCATCTACAAAAACCACATCTAATTGATTGCTAATATCTCCTTTCTTTAAAAATTTATCTAACATATCTGTAAAATCTATTAAACCATACGTCTTTTTATAGTTATTAATTTCAATGTCGATTGCTTCTAACTTATTTCTTTCAACTTTACTAAGATGTTCATTTAAATCTAATTGTTCTAAAGGACTAATTTTTTTTACTCTCGCTAAATTTATAAGATTAAGGTATTCGCTATTAGAAGAAAATATCCCATTAAATGCATCTTTTTCATAAGAAGCATATTTGATTTGAATACCACAAGTTTCACCTATAACTTTGTAATGAAGTTCATTCATAACATTTTCTTCTTTTAAACCTAAATTGTTAAAAGCCAATGAATGTAAAGTTTTAAAATATTGAATATCTTTTTTTTCTAAATGTGGTTTTTGTTTTAAAAATCTATCTCTTGCTTCTTCTGCTGCTCTACGAGTAAAAGCAAAATAACCAATACGATTTAATGGCACTCCTTTTTTTAGATATTTTTCTACTAAATTTAAAAGTTTTCTTGTTTTACCTGTGCCTGGTGGTCCTATAACTTTATATCTCATTAGTAATTAGATCCTTTTCTTTCTACTGGTTTGTATTCTATTTTATCAATATGTAGTTGTTTTAATCTACAAACTTTCTCAACCTTACCATCCACTTTGAGTGAGTAATTAAATTCTACTTTAAATCTTTCTTTTAGTTTCTGACCTATCTTTTCTTTTGATATCTTCCAATCGTTACCAAGATGTGTAAGAAAAGCTTGGTATTTAAAAAAGTGAAATCCCTCTTCAGTAAGACAAGAGCCAAGTCTAATTTGTATTCTCTCTTTAGCTTGTGGACCATTAACACAGTATTGAAATAACTCATTAGCTAAAATATCATCTGTACTTGTACCCTCTGGTGGTGTAATATTTTGGCAATTTTTTCTCCACTCATTTAACTTTGCTCTCCAATCTTTCTGTTTAATAGGCTCAAAGTATATACCTGTCTGTTCCCAAACTAAATTTAATACTTCTTTTTGTGTTGTCATTAACTTTAAATTAGGAATAACAACTTCTATTTTATCATCATTAGGCATTACAACATTAAATCTATACTCTGGTTGCTCATACCTTATAATTTGAAAATCAGTTATATCTGGAAAAACATTTATACTATCAGACCTAACACCAAAAGCCCTTGAATAACAGAGACTACGCATACATTTATCTTTAATAGGGTCTTCATAACATGTGTGTCCTGCTGTTTCTTTATCCCAAGCTTTTAATTTTTGATCTAATTTAGATTTATCCCAAGGGTGCTCTAGATAAGCATAATTAGCTTTTGACACAAAGTCTTGCCACTTATCTTTATATTTCTTTTTAGCAAAGACCATGTAGTTGTACATAAATCTATCTCTACCATCATCTAGTTTTGTTTTAGAACATAAAGCTAAACAAGGTGGACCATCAGAAAATTCAGGGTCAGTTCCTAGTAATATATTTTTGTGTGTACCTTCTACTAAACTGTTTAATTTATCTCTCGTTATTTTTAATTGATCTGCTAATTGTATGAATTGTTCTAATGATAGTTTAGAATTATTTTTATCTACAGCGTATCTTTGTGTTTTGCCGTTGTTGTAATAAGGTAAGTTTATAAAATTACCTGGTTTAATGTTTCCCTTATCATCTTCTTTTAGCTCTTTCTGTTTTGGAAAAATTTCTGTGGTAGGTTTTAATCCAAGTGGTAAAAGAAAAGATTTTAATGCCTCTATTAAATCTGCGGTAGGAATAAACTCATTCATAAATATATAACAATGAAGTCCACCGCTTTTAGAAAGCATAGGTATTAAAGGTAGTTTGTATTGTTCAAATAAAGCTAAGTAATTTTCTATTTTAAAACCTTTGTAGTTTTTCGGATCAATATCAATACATCCAAATCGTGCTGTTCCATCAATAGTACAAGGTTGTATACCTATTGATATATTTCCTGCTATATGATTTTTGTAATCTTCTTCTGTGACTGGTCTACCTGACCATTCATAATCTGGTTTTAATTTATTTCTTTCAGAGTCTAGTTTTGCACTAGACATATCGGCAATGCCGAAATCTCCACTATAACCAGTAAATAATTCTATAAATTCTTTAACCATAATGATCCCGTTTTACGGGCGGTTCAAGTCTCCCATCCCCGCCCATATCTCTCTTTCGAGAAACTAGTAATTTGATTTATCTTCCCCTGAAACTGTGGCAGCTTTTTGCTGCGAGTTCTTCAAAGAATTATAAAAATCACGAGCCATTTGGTAAAGACCAGCATTATCAACTTTTCTTATCATGTCAATATTATAACCATGCCAATTAAAGTTGCTTCCTGCGTTTTCAACAGATCTCAATCTGTATATTCTTGAAAACATAGGTGCTTGTACTGATTTGCCAGTTTTCGGATCAGTCTCAAATTGATCTTCCATTTGTGAGTTCCATCCTCTACTGACTTTTAATTGAGTAGACTTCATAGTCATTAAAGCTTTTTCAGGTCTATCTCCGTTAATGATAACAAAATGATTTGCTGTTTTGATAATCTCGTTACCATTTTTCAACACATCTTTGTTATTATTTTTACCTTGAGTTGTCTCTGCCATAATGCTTGGACCTCTATCAGGATGAACAGGTCTACCTTCACTTCTTTCAAAAGGTGCCCATTCAGGGTAAGTCATTTTGTAGAACACAGGAATAACTTCTATTCCTTTTTCTCCGTCATACAGTTTTTTTGTAACCGTATTATAAAACATACCAGCTTCTGCCCCTTCGACATATTTAGCATGTTTTTTTTTAGTTTCATCTGACATACTTTGCAGTAATTTCAGAAAAGGTAAAGCAAGATCACCTTTGTCAATGTTGTCAAGACCCATTCCTGAATCTGCAACAAAGTCCAAAGTTGCTAATGCACCACCTTGTTTTTTTGCGATGTCTCTTGTTTCTTCGCTCATGTTATTTGCTCCTTGTTATTTTTGTTTTGTTTCCCTTAAACAGATTAAAATGTTCAGAAGGCAGTTCTTGTTTATTTTCAGAACGCTCTCTAAACAATGCTTTAAGAGTCATGGGTTCGACTTTCAACTTTTGAGTTGGTTCAAACCCACGCTCTTTTGCAAGGTCTGCGTAATCGCTCGCCTTGTTATCTTCGCCACGACCAAAGGAAACTGTAATCTCATTTTTAATAAGATCACCTAAGTCGTTTTCTCGAAGCCAGTTATATGCACCTTCCTTCTTATTAACAGGAATAGTAGCACTATATATCTCTTTAATTTCAATTGCAGATCCATCAGCTAATTTCATGGTTTTCATTTTCAATGCCTCCATTATTTCTGGAATAGCAACTTGTGAAAGTCTATCTGCTTTTTCTTTAGTTAATTTTAATTTATCCTCTTGCACTTTTATATCGTCTTCAAGTTTTTGTAACTCTAAAACTAAAGTCGATAAATTTTCTACACCTTTTAAATTGTTAACATCTTGAGGTGCATCTTCTATAAACATTTTTTGTAGATTATCATTCATTTATTTCTCCTCTTTCATATAAGTTTATTTTTATTGGATAATATTTTCTTTCTTGTTTGTCCCACTTAAGAACATTATATTTACCGTTTGTAATATCAGAGGCAATAGAACATGCAACACCTATGATGGCAGGATCACCAGTAAGCAGCAAATAGTCTTTAGATCCAAAATCTTTTAACCCTTGTCTTAATTTCATAATTAAAGGTCCTGGTGAAAAAATTATTTGAGACAGCTCTGGCAATAAAAACTTGAATGTACCATATTGTGATGCACCCATAATATTTATTTTTGGTCTACCCTCTCTTGTCCCTGCTATTTCTTGTATGACATAAACTTTAGGCAAAGCTTCACGTTTTATATCACTATAACTTATGCTTTCTGACATTGACAGTAATATAAAGTATATGTTATATAAGTCAATAGAAAGTTAATAAATTAATATATGGATTATAAGTTTAAAACTAAACCTTACGCTCATCAATTGAAGGCGTTAGAAATGTCTTGGGGTAAAGAATGTTTTGCATACTTTATGGAAATGGGCACGGGTAAATCTAAAGTCTTAATTGATAATATGTCAATGCTTTATGATGCTGGTAAAATTAATGGTGCTGTAATTGTAGCTCCTAAAGGAGTTTACAAAAATTGGCATGAAACAGAAATACCCACACATATGGCAGAACATGTCGAATATGTGTCCGTTTTGTGGCAATCCAATGTCAACAAAAAACAAGAGAAAGAACTATCTAAACTATTTAAAACGGGTCATCAACTACACGTATTGATTGTAAATGTAGAAGCATTATCTACTAAAAAGGGCGTAGATTTTGTTGATAAATTTTTACGATGCCATGAAACTATAATGGCTATTGACGAATCAACTACCATAAAAAATCCTCAAGCTAAAAGAACTAAATCTGTTATTAAATTAGGAGAACTAGCTAAATATAAAAGAATATTAACAGGTTCACCGGTAACTAAATCACCTTTAGATCTATATACCCAATGTGAGTTTTTAAATCCTTTTCTATTAAATCATTCTTCTTATTATACCTTTAGAACAAGGTATGCGGTTATGAAATCAGCTAATTTTGGTGGTAGGTCCGTACAAATTGTAGTTGGCTATAAAAACATACCAGAGTTATCTGATAAGTTAAAAAACTTTTCTTATAGGGTTTTAAAAGATGATTGTTTAGATTTACCTAATAAAACATTTATGAAACGTGTGATACAACTTTCAAGTGAACAAGAAAAAGTATACAGCCAAATGAAAAAGATGGCTTTAGCTGTTTTAAATAATAAAATGATAACAACGGCTACAACTATGACACAACTTATGCGTTTACAACAAATTACTTGTGGTCATTTTAAAGCTGATGATGGTAGTGTTCAAGAAATAAAAAATAATCGTATTGATGAATTAATGGACGTGTTAGATGAGATACACGGCAAAGTCGTAATATGGGCACATTGGAGGAACGATATAGCAACAATAGTAAAACACGTAACAAAAGAGTATGGGGATAACTCTATTGTAACTTACTATGGAGATACTAGTGTTGAAGATAGACAAAAAGCAATTAAGCTAATTCAAGATCCTGAAAGTCCTGTAAGATTTATTGTAGGCACGCCACAAACAGGCGGTTATGGTATTACATTAAGTGAAGCCAGCACAATGATATATTATTCTAATGGTTATGATCTTGAAAAAAGACAACAGTCAGAAGCTAGAATAGATCGTATTGGCCAAAAAAGACCTATGACTTACATAGATATTATTGCAGAGGATACTGTTGATGAAAGAATAGTAAAAGCACTTCGTAAAAAAATTAATATAGCCACACAAGTTATGGGTGAAGAATTAAAAGCTTGGATATGAAGCCACCTTTTCATTATAGAATGGTAATACTTATGTTAATTGGAGGTTGTGCTCCTGTGCTAATAACAACAGTATTAAATCATTATTTTGGGTTTTCAGTAAAACAATCTATGGAATTAACTTTTATACTTTGTATTCCTATTGCAGCGTGGTTAGCTAGTAAAATTAATGAACGTTGGCATGACGATAGGGAAGATTAATATAGGAAAAAGTAGGACTATTACGTAAGCGTTATAATTTTTGCAACAGAACTAAAATAACACCAGCCATACCTGACATAACAGCACCCATTGATACTAAAAGTATTCTTTCAACTCTAGTAATTTGTTGTTCTAACTTATGTATTTTATCATGAGTTTGTTTTTGCATAATCCTGCAAAGTTTTTCATGTGATTCTATTTTTTGCAGTGCATTATCTTTTGGCATATTTACCTACTAAATAACAAATGGGTTCTAATACTTTTCTATATACTCTACCTAGCATATGTGTTTTACCTCTAGACTCTTGTCTAATATCTATTGTTCTATGAACAGCTATGTGTTCTAAAATTTTTTTAACAATTTTATTTGTTACACCTTTTTTCTTAGCGTAAGATACTAATGGTAAAAATATCTTATGATAACCTTTTTCATACTCAGGAGTAAAATTATCTTGAGCATATTTTATCCATATTTTATTTCTAAAAGATCCAAAACCGTAAGTTTCGTTCATCATTGTGCAAACAATCTTACCGTTTCCGCCTCCGCCTCCGCCTCCGCCGCCACGATCTCTTGGATCGCTTGCTGGTGCTGGTGCTGGTGAAGGTGCTGGTGCTGGTTCTGAATCATAAAAATCATCATCAAAATCATAAGCTGGTGTTGCTGTGGTATCAACAGTTGGTGATGTTGAATAATCTTCTTCGTCTTCTGCATCAAAAACTGTTCCTGATGTTATTGAACCATAATCAGGCCCCGTGAATCCTGTATCTATTCCAGAGTATTCATCATAATCTCCTGTTTCTGCAAAAGCTTCGTCTGCTTTATCTAAATCAAATGTCATTTGTTCTTGATCAGAACGATCATCAAAATCATAAGCTGGTGGGTCTATTCTATTTCCACCTAAAGACTCAGCTAAATTATTTAATTTTTCCGTAGTATCATCAAATATTCCGAGAGAGGCTCTATCTTCTATTCTTTTTTCAACAGTTGCTAAAGCACCCTTTCCAAATTGTGACACAGCATTATACCCCTCCATGACTCCACCTGGACCATAAGCTTTATTTATTTCTAATTTTTGTGCATCAGAATATGAATCATATTCTTGTGCAGAGGGTGTGTTTGTAATTGCACTAGATGCAACTTGAAGCAATCCTGTTACAGGATTAAGGCCTAATAAATTTAAACCACCTATTGCTCCAGCAAAACCCCCTTGAACGAGATTATATAAATTATATAAATCAACTCCTCTATCAGCTATAAATTCTCCAGCTGTTTTTGCGCCTTGTATAACTTGATTATATAAACTAACATTTTCTGGATCTTGAGCTGCTTGTATTTGTTCTGGAGTAAATTGTTGAGCTAATTCATCAGCTGTTTGTGCATCAATTGCACTGTAATCTATAGGTTTTTGTGCAGGCAAAATAAATTCTTGTGGTGAAACAATTTCTTCAGTTGGAATAACTCCTTCAGTTGGAACAATATACTCACTGTCCAAACCAATTTCTGGTATGTCTGCAGCTGCTCTGTCTTGAGCTGTTATATCTAAAGCTATCTCAGCATCTCCTGTTCCTGCAGTATCTAGAGGAGTTGTTTGAGGTGTAAAATCATAATCAGGTAAAAATGTTTCTTGGGCAATACTTCCTGCTCCAGATTCCTCAGGAGTTATATCAAAAACATTAACACTTTGCTCCATATCTATTTGATCACTAACTGGTAATGTAGAAGACACAGGTCTTGCAACATCAATTACCTCTTTTGGATCCGCTACTGTTCCTGCAACATCAGAGTAATCACCAGGTGCAAATACATTACCGGTTGCTGGATCTACTATATTTCCTGGAATAGGTTCACCTGCTGCGTTAACTGCAGATAATACATTAGGAGAAGTTTCTATAAAAGGTGATCCTTCAAAAACATTTGGTTCTGTTGTTGGTGTTATAATTTGTTCATCCTCTGTTGGTACTAAATCTTGCACCAAGTCCCCTGTCCCTTGACTCCCGCCACCTCCACCTTCTGTTTCTACAACAGGTGTCGTGATAGCAGGTGTTTCTACAGTAGATGTCTCTATCATAGGTAAACCTGTGCTGTATAAATCCATTAAATCTGAATATGCACTGTACTGTGTGGGATCAAATTGTAAACCAGGATACTCGGATACAGCTGCAAGTAATTGAGGACTTGTTTCTGTTTGAGTTCTAAGTCCAGATACATCCACATCAGGAGATACTTGTTCAGGGTCTGCTATGATTGATTGGTATAAAATATCATCTTCTTCCATTAAGCCATTCCTCTTTGTCTAAGTCTTATGGATTGTTCCTCTGGTGATAACAAAGCTTGTTCAGTTTGGGTCAATCCTGTTTGTGATAAAGGTGTACTAGCAACTTGCATTATACCTGTATTAATTGGTGGTGTTACTGGTATTATAGATGCTGTAGGTTCTAATACTCTTCTACTTCCAATTACCGTTCCCTCTGGATTTACTATGTCTTCAAATAACATACTAACATCAGGTGTTTCTTGTTCAATGATTGCTTCTTTAGGTGGTGGTGTAGGTCTATCATCTTGCACCATAAAAATACTACCACCTAGTTTAGCTAAAATTACTGCGGCTGCTTTACTAGTTTTAGATAGTGTTCTTAAAGCTATAAGATCTTTTAATGAATCTGGATTTAATAACGCTCTTGCTATCATTCTATTTGAGGCTGCTGTAAATATTCTTCTACCGGCTGTAAATAATCTACCTGCGAGTGTAAACTGACCTAACCTTGCTCTAATAATATCAGTAAAAGCACTGCCAACAACACCTTGTTGTGCAGAAGCTGCTGATCTACTAGATATTTGTAATGCTTTATTTAAAATATCTAAATTTTTAACATACTCATCTCCAAACACTTCTTTTAATGCAGCCCTATACCCTCTTTCACCGCCACCGCCATTTAAATATTTATTAAAAGCATCGGCATCTAAAACTTTACCTAAAGTATATTTTTTATCTGTTTTAAAAACTCTTTCATTTAAATCAACTAAAACATCTCTTTGAAATTTTTTATACACTTCAGGATTTTTAGCAAGTATGCTTTTTAATGTTTTTATCTCTCCAATATTTCCTGGTCCATATATTCTTTTAAATATTTCTTGAGGTGATGTATTTAATAATCTACCCTCAAATGATTTATTTAAGTCTTTATTAGTTTGTATAAAAGCTTTATTTGTTTTTTCTACATTTTTTGCTAAACCACCTATTCTAGATATTTTAGCATATTCAGCTTTATTAAAAAATATTCTTAACGGTTCTTTATAACTTTCCATAAATGCGTTGTGCTTAGCTAAATTTGGTTTACCATTAACTAAAACTTTAGTTTTATAAAAATCAAATATAGATTCTTTATATGCTTTTAATGCTTCGGGTGATTTACTAACAACATCAAAAGCTTCTTTTGCTGTTTTTCCATTGTTAACACCTTTTTTAAAAGTTGTTTCAAATACAGCTTCATCACCTATTTTTAATTTACTACCAATATCTTTTACTGTTAGTCCAGAAATAGTTTCATTATTTAAAAGTTCTTTACCTGATATAGTTAAATCATTAAATTTTTGTAATTCATCTAGATATTCTTTTCCTGCATTTTTTCTAACTTGTTCAGTAAAGGCATTTTTTAAAAATTTTAATCTACCCACATCAACACTTTCACCTGCAGCTAAACCTAATTCTTTTTCTCTAATTAATTTACTTAATGTTGAAAGTGTTTCTCTAGCACTACTTAACGATATTGTGCCTTTAGGATTAGCAAGTGTGTCAAATACATCTTTTTTAAAAAGACCTTCAACTTGAGCCACTTTAATTAAAGTATTTTTTTCTTTAGTTGATAATTTACTAATAGCCTCTGCTATTGTATCTGTATTTATAGTTTTAAGACCAGTAACTTTATCAAGTTTGTTTCCAACAATTTTCATATTATCTTTATAAGTTTTACTTAAATCATTTATAATTGATCTAAACTCCACACCCGTTGTTTTAGAACTACCGTCTGGTAAATTAAATATTTTTTTAGTTAATAAATCTTCAGATGCCTCTTGTCTTTTTACTATGTTTTGAATTTTAGGAGTGTTTCTTTTTTCTAATACTTCTTTAATAGCAAAGCCTGTGTCAAAAGTTGATCCAGTTGGACCTCCAAAATTTTTTTTCATTAATTTAAAATATTCATTTAAAGCCTCTGCTTGGTTTTTTCCAAAAGTATTAAACTCTTCTGTCTTACCTAATCTTCTAACATTCTCAAACGAAGATTGAACTGCTAATAATTCTTTATCATCAGCAGCTTCCGCTAGTGTATATTTTAATCTAGATTTAACACCTGCATCCTCTAATGCTTTGTTAACATTAGTTGCTGCTTGCTCTGCTTCAAAAGCTTTAGCACTTTTTGCTACTTTAATTCCTTCACCAACTTCTGAAAAAGTTCTACCTTTAATTACATTGTTTACACCTTTAATTAGTTTAACACCTCCAATTCCAATAAAACCAGCTGCAGCAGATATTCCTGCTGTTTTAAATGCTTCGTCTAATAGTTGTGAATCTGTTAAGTCTTTGTTAACATTGTAATATGTTTGACCCCATTTAAGTCTCCAATATTCAGCAGCTCCAGCCGCAATAGCACCTGTTGATAAACCACCCACAGGTGTTGTAAAAATTGTACCTACAACGGTAGCAGCTAAATCAGAACCTATAACAAAAGCATCTCCACCTACATCAGCAAAGTCACCAAGATCCATTCCAGGTTTATCTACTAAAGCATATTGTTTACTTTCAGGATTATAATATTCTAGTTCTCCTGTTTGAGGTCCTTTTCTGACATCTATATCTTGCTTGTATAATTTTGATAGACCATCTTTTATTGCAAGTCTTTTTTGTTCTTCGTTGTAACCTAAAGATCCACCAAAACGTGATTTAAAATTTGCAGGATCATTAGTAGATACTCCTGCTGATTTAGCTATTTCTGATGTTGTTGGTTTAAATTCTGGCTTGTCTGATTTAAATTCAAAGTTTTCGTTAAACTCATCGTCTGGAAATATTATTTCATCTGTCCCTCTTTTGACTGCTATTTCAGGGAACATTTTTTCAAAATAATCACTCTCACTTAAATCTGAATAATGTTTTTTATAAAACCTCTCTGCTAGCTCTAAGTCTGGCATATCATTATATTGAGGATATTTTTCTCTGAGTTTTTTTAATGACATGTTTTACCTTATTCCAGCGGGATCATTATCTACATCTTCACTTTTAGTTCCTGTTGCTGATTTATTTTTTTTGGATTTTCCTGTGTTAAAAAAATCTTCGGGATTTAATCCATAACCTTTTATTTGACCTTTAGCTCCAATAACTTCATCATCAAAAACATTATTTAAAGTAGCTGCAAAAACTTCTTTTGAAGCACCAAAATTAAGTCTATCTAATTGTCTTATAATATCACCCTCTGATAATCTTGGGTTACCTGGTTCTTTAATTTTAGCTAATAAATAAGCTAAATTAATAACAGAACCTTTCATTTTTGCGTAATTTGCTGCACCTTTTGTAACTCCTTTACCCTCTAAATATTTGTCTAATTTTTCTGAAGTGTTTATATCAAAATTTAAACTATTTTGATTAAAACCTAAACCCTGTGCAGCTTGTGAGAATTGACTTGATGTGGCTTCCAAAATACCATAAAATGCACCAACTGGACCAGTTGGGGTTTCATTTAAATCATTTATCATTTTATCTTTTATCGCACCTACAGTATTCACAGCAGACACTATTTGTTTAGAATTTGCTATATTTTTATTTTTTCTCTCTACTTCGCTTACAGGTTTTTGTTCAACAACTCCTGTGTCAGGATTAAATGTAAAAGCCATTCTATTATCTATTGGTTTAAGAGCTCCAGGAACTGCAAAAAGTTGTTGTGTACTTACAAATCCTGTATCTCCAGGTTTTATGCCAAATAATGTTTGATTAGATGTATTACGAACCGCTTTAGGAGTTCCAACTTTAGGTTTCTCTAATGCTTTAGCAATACCAAGTTTAGCCGCTCCACCTCTTATAGCCGCTTCTCTTTTATTGTCAGCCGTTGTAAACTCTCCATATCTTTTTTTAAGCGCTTCTATAACAGGAGTTCCTGTTGCTATATCGAATCCAAATGCACCATAAGGCACTCTAGTTTTAGGTGTATATTCTCTTAATACTTCTTCTAAAACGTCAACATTTTTTGCTAATTCTTCTTTGTCTATACCGTTAGCATATTTTTTCCTATCCACAAGTCCAGTCATAATACCTTTACTTGTAGATCCGCCTTTTCTAAACATTGGTCTTTTTAATATTCTAGACATTATTTTCTCCCACCAAATATTCTTCCATAGATATCAGCACCTGCTAAACCTAATCCTAATGCTGTTGTTAATGGACTTGCTTGTGGAGCAATTGTTTCAGGTGATAACGTTACAGCTCCTGCACCTGGTACTAATTGAGTGATACCGGCACCTAACATCGATAATCTTCTTCTTGGATCATCCACAGCCATTTGTGACGCTTGTCTTTGTGCATCTAATACAGCTTGTGTTTGTGCTTGTTGTTGTGCACCTAATGTACCAAGACCAGATATTTGTGCTCTACTAAAGTCTTGAGCTCTTGCTCCTAAACCAGATTGTAAGTTTGCTAATCCCATTTGATTTGCAAGGTCTTGTTGTCTTGCAGATTGTGCTTGTTGAAATCCTTGTTGTAATAATCCTGATTGTAAAGCCGCTCGATTCCTGTCGCTTGCTGATTGATACTCGGCTTGTAATACACCTTCACGGCCACCACCAAAAGCACCAGGTATGCCTAATGCTTGTGCTGCTTGTGTTGCTTTTTGAGCTTGTGCTTGTCTATCAAATTCAGCTAATGTTTCATCTATAACTGCTGTTTGATACGGAGACATAAAACTACCTTCAACTACATTTGGTGTAACAACATTTCCTTGTGCATCTCTAGTTGCTAACTGTGCTCCAGTTAAAGGCCCTGTTAATCCAGTAGCTGCTGTGGCTGCTTCTCCAGCTTTTGTTAAAAAAGGTTGGTAAGCACCTAGTCCTGTTGTTGGATCAACTGCTTGTGCATAAGCTGCAACTTGTAATGGATCTTGCGCTGCAACTTGCGGTGCAAGGTCAGCCATACCAGCTTTTGTAATTCCAAACTGTTGAGCTTGTGCTTGTCGAGCTGCAAACTGTTCTGCTGTTTCACCCGGTTGTTGTGCTGTTGCTGTGGTAATACTTGGTATACCAGCTTGTCTTGTAAGATCAGCTAAAAATGTTTTCTGTGCAGCTTCTATATATTCTGGTGGTAAAGTTCTTGTTTCTGAAATACCACCTGTTTGATAACCTATTCTACCACCTTGAGCCTTATTTTCTTTGTTGCTTCCTAACAAACTTTTTAACCTATTTATTTGTCGCATAATATCACCTTCTGATAATCTTCCACCAGGTTCTTCTTGTTGTGCTAACATATAAGCAAGGTTATTTAACATTTTTGGATTTTGAAGTATATTTGTTAATCTCATAGATTGTAATTCAATATCTCTATCTGTAAATCTTCCACCAGGTTCTTCCTGTTGCGCTAACATATAAGCTAATTCTGTTATTCCTTTTTTCTCTTCCATTATGCTATCCTACTCTCTAATTTTTTCATTGTGTCGTACATCCTTTGTGCTCCTTTATTTATACTACCGCCACCTGCAGCTCTTACTGCATCAGCTGTCATTACAAATTCATTTTTAGATAACATTGCTGGAACGTCATCTGCTTTTTCTTTTACACCAATTGGTACAAAACCGCCAGTCTTTCTCATATCTAATTCTTTTATGCCTTCAGAGTTTGTTCTAACGGGTATGTTCATTAAACCACCTTTTTTCATTTTTGGTGAGTCATACATAAATCTTTCTTTTTGCATTGTTTCAAAATCATCTCTTGATTGATTATATTTAATAGGCATTGATTTTAAAAATGGAGGTAATTGCCTTCCATAATCCATAAGTTTTGAAAGAGCCTTATAGTTTGCCATTTTTTCTGCACGTGTTACAGGACTTTCATCTAATTCATCTATATTAGTTTTGCCATCATTAGAAAAAGTGTTTGGTGTAATAATAGCAATAGCTTGCTCTAAAGCATCGCTAAATGATATACCTTTTTCTTTAGATATTTTTTCAGCCAGCTTATTAATTCTATCAGCTCTCTCTTCAGCTTCTTTAGCTAAACCTTCTTTGTCTATTAAAACCTCATAAGCTCTAGGTTTTTTAGTACCATTAGCAAATCCAACTCTGCCGCCTAATGCTAGACCCATGTCTGCTCTAGTTCTAGCTAGTGCATCAGCATAAGATTCATAACCTGGTCCCATTTGTGATCCTGTTGCACCTCCTGGAATAACTGTAGGTAATCCCATTACTTGTCCTTGTTGTATTCTTTGTGCTTCTGGAATTCCAGCATCTATTTGTCTTTGTAATTCTCTTTGATAATACACATTTAAAGGAGATAGTTCTTCTATTTCATTTAAATCACGAGGCATATCAAATTGAGGATCATAATATGGATCTAATTTTCTATATTTATAATATATTCCTTTTGGATCACTAGTTAAAAGATAATCCATATACGCTGGGAGAGACATATTTAAAGTTGCTGCCTCTGCTCTATAATCTTCTGGTTTACCGTACGCTTCATAAATTTTTTGTTCCATAAATTTACCATACTCTTCAGATTGTTTTGAAAGATCTGGCGCAGTGCTTGTTTGAGAAACTGTAGTTGTTGGAGTAATAGTTGGTCCTTGATTACCGGTTGTAGCAGGTTGTAAAGCTGCAAATCCAAGATTAGAAAATTGTTGTCCTCCACTATAAGATTGATTTCCTATTCCTGTTCCTGGTCCAATCATTCTTGCTATATCTGTTCCACTCTTAATTTCATAATTTTGTATTTGAGGCGCTTTACCTGTATCTCTAGCAAGTTGTGCTATCCCTTGATCTTTTGCTACATTTCCTTGTGGAGTCATAAAAACATTAAAAACTTTATTTCTTGTTTCTTGTAATGCTCTTTGATTCTGTGCTCGTCTCGCATTGTTAATTGCTTTGTTCTGTGCAAGAGTGTTTGTCATGGTAATGCCACCAGTTTGATATCCTATTCTACCACCATCACGAACATTGTATCTTGCAACAAATGCATCTCTTTCTGCATCAGTCATAGTTGAATAGTCTTTATCAAATTTAAAATAGTTATCCATATAAGTTCTCATCTGGCTACCTACTGCTTCTTTTCTTGCAGCTAAATATTCTTCCATAGTCTCACCAGGTTCTTGTTCTCTAAATTCCCCTTGAAAATAACTAGCTAGTAAAGAAGCTCCGGCTGTAAGACCACTTGCTAGTAATTGTTCTTGCACAATTTTAGGTAATGCTCTTACTCCTGGGATTTTCATAGTAGTTTTTTCTAAAATACTTTTTGGTAAAATGCCTGATTTATCTTTTGCAAATTTTTCTGTTGCTTTTTGCTTATCAAACAAACTACCTAATGCTTGTGTTCTTTCAGAACTTAATGGAGAGCTAAAACTATCCATACTAAATCCACCAATACCATCAGCACCGCCAAGTTTTCTTGCACCATAACCAAAAGCAAATGTACCAGCACCCTGTTTAAGTGCATCACTGATACTACCTCTTTGATCAAATCTTCCAATACCTCTCATCGCTGCCGCTGCTAATGGATTAAAAGGAGCAACAAAAGGTGCAGCTTTAACTGCAACATCTGCTAATTCATTTGGTATTATTTTTCTAACAAAGTCTTTTAAATCACTACCTAGTCCGTATTTTTTACGGATAGTTTTGACGGTCATTACACCACCATTATTACGTAATTGTCTTTGCATTTGAGCTCTTGTTATCATATGTTTATTTAATTAAATTTTTAAGGCAGGAGTTTCACCTGGGTTTGTTAACTTACTAGTTTTTTACTAGTAAATCAAGACTATGTTGTTACTTCTCTAGGTTTAATCTCTAGAGCAGATAGCACCACATGTAGTCTATTTGCGGTTGCTGCTGTTACTTTTAATACTTCACTTTCCTCTAAAACCAAAGGATTTGTTAGTAATTCTGTTGTTGCGTTTGCTGATATAGATTTGGTCTTGAATAGACTAAATACATTATCACTAGCATCTGTAATAGTAATTGTTATGGTATCAGCATTACCAGAATCTTCAGAAACAAGTATAGATTTAAGTACACTCGTTGTAGCAGAGGGGACAGTATAAAGTGTTGTAGCACTTGTTGATGTTAAATCTACTTTTTTATTTATAAAAGAATTTGCCATTATGCTAAAAAAAAGTTAAATGCTTCAACCTCATCTTTTAAATCTTGTTGATAAGTTGAATTTAATTTATTAACTATACTATCTACATCTCTAACAAAAGATTGAGATAATTGTTCATCATACTGTTTACCCGGTTGTGTTAAAGATTGTATAATTCTAGCCATTATCTTCTTCCATCTGGTTGATAATCTATTCTAAAAGTTCCTAATCTCCAAAATTGACTCGTGCTTGTGTTAGCTATTTTTAAAGATATAGATCTTGCTCTAGCACGTGTATCAATTTTCTGTGTGCCACTTGAAACAGTAAAAGGCCCTAATGAAGAACTAGCTTGTGTGTCATTTGGAAAATCTCTTAAATTTAAAGTTATGACAGCATCTCCTGTTTGTGATAAAAAGTCTGGTATTACTCTTCTTATTTTCATCATAAATTCACCATCATTACCTGCACCAGATATACCTCCTTGACCTATATCAAAATCTCCTGATTCTATGTTAGCAGCAATAGCTGTAGTTGCACCTTCTTTAACTTGGTTTAATCCTGTTTCATGTTCATAATATGTTGATGTACCATCTGTGCATCCAATAACGTGATCTTTACTAGTTGCAGGTGTTGTGCCATCTGCATCATATTCTGTAGCATGAGGTTTACCAAATATAGCAGAATCTTGCCATGATGTTCTAGCTAACGTTCCAACTGTCCACACAGGTCTTTCAGGTGAGGAATCTATATAATTATAACAAACCATTCTGTTTACAGTGTTAGCTCCTGAGTTAGGGTAAAACCACATAACTTCACCAAACAAGTTATTTAATCCTGCATTGATGTGTTGTTTTGGTGTTAAATTTATATCATCGTAAACATGGTCTTCAACTAAACACGGTAATGATTCTAGTTTACCTGTATATCTAAAGAAACCATTTTCTGACATCCAATAAGCTGAACCATCAACTTCAACAGCTGCATGAGGACCAATCAATCCACAGTTAGTACCAACTTGTTGGAATGAAAATGTAAATGGTGGACCTACAAACTTCATAATAAATAAAGCTGTGTCAGTCCAAATATAGGTAACGTCTCGACCTCTTATGGCTCCTACAATTCTTGATCCATCAGAAAGCCTTTGTGTGCCTGCGGTGTTAGTTGCTGTAGGTGTATAAGTGTTAATATCTTCTTGAGAAGAAAATCTAATAAACATCTCATCCTGTGTTGTGCTAGTTCCAATAGTTGTTTCTGTACCAAAGAATACTAAGTGTCTATCGGGTGCAGATACAATCATACTTCTAGAAGCTGTGGGTGCTCCTGTTACAACGGTTGCTCTGTTGTTTGTTGCATTTGATGCATTAGAGTCCCAAGAAAAAGTTTTTCCATTAAATACAGAAGCTAGTAATACATTACCAAAATTATCTAAAGTCCATAAACCAGGATCAGTAATAACGTCACCGGATGCTGCAGCATTCCATGCAAAGAAATTAGATGCATCGGTTACTGTTGCCCCTGATGAGTGTGAAGCTGCTGTTGTTCCTGAAGCTCCTCTTGTTAAACCTGATAAGGTTCCACCACTGTTGCCCGTATAAGTAATAAGTTCACTATCAATCAATACAGTTCCTGTAGAGGGAAACGAAGTTGAACTAGCCATTGTTAAACTTGTAACAGATGTGTTGATACTTGATGATAATGTAGACGTGAATTGTCCTGCTTTAAAACCACTCCAAGGTCCTAAACCAAATCCTGTTGATGCAACCTCCACAGCTGGACCTACTGGTTCATAGTGTCTAACTCTTATACCACCAGACGTAGATGCTCCAGAACCACTTTCATTAGAAGCCAAAGTTATAGTTAAAGTTGTGTCTGTAGGGATGGATGTAACTTGAAATCTTTTGTCATCAAAATTAGAAGAAGAATAATTAGAATTAGTAATAGATGAAAAGTTGTCTAATAATATAATGTCACCAGCACCAACATTATGTGCTGATGCAAAAGTTAAAGTTACAATGGCAGAACCGTTTGTTGTGGAAAAAGCATTGGTTAAAGTTGTTGTAGATTTTATTGGACTAATATCATAAAAAACACCACCTGAATAAACATATAAAAGTCTATTTGTTCCTAACGCAGCGTATTTAATACCTGCTGTATTTATAAAGTGATGAATAGCTGTGTTACGACCTGTAACATCAACGGAACCTAATTGTGCCCATCCGCCTATTTTTTCAGGTGTGCCATATCTAAATCTAACATTATCACCTCCTACCCATTGGCTCTCGCCGCCAGTAGCAGTAACTTGTTTATTGAATCCAGGTGCAAATTTAACTTTTTGTAGCATATGTATTTCAGATTATAATAGATTGCGTTGTGAATCAACGAGTTTTGGGTATACCCAACATAGGTCTTTTATCATATAAATTAGACTTTGCAAAGGGTCCATTTGCATGATTATAATGTAAAAATACTTGACCACATAATTTACCTTCAAACGGTTCTCTCCAATGCTCCAATTCACAACCAGAGTATATAATCATATCTCCAGGTTTTAATAGATATTTAATACCTTTAGGAGCATTTGGTTTATGTATATTTTTATATTCATCAATGACATTATCAGATCCCGTAGGATCTATAAATATAGGCCAAAGATCGCCACCTAAACAAAGGGTGGTGGATATTTCACAGCTTGGTCTGTCCTTGTGTCTTTTTAAAATATTACCTGTTTTATAAAGTCTTGTGTAAGAATAAGTGGGTATTAAATCTAAACCAGTTTTAGCTTTCATAACAGGAATTGTTTTAATCAATAATGTTTCCATTAATCGGTCTGCATATTTTGCATATGAATTTGGTACTTGTGAATCTTTAAAATTACCTATTAAAGGGTTTCCTTCATGAGTAGTATTGTTTTGTAATAACCAATAATCAGCTTCTGCTGATATTTGTAAATAAAGATAAGCCATATCACATACTTCTTTAGATACTGCATTACGAATAATTTGATATTTATTTTTCTTAAAACTCATACTTGTATAAAATTATAAGATACAGACACTCTCCAATTCTTTTCTCCCTTGTCTGTGTTCATATTAATATCAACACCATGAGGTTGCCAAGATGGAAAAAATATCATTCTACCCTCAACAGGTTCATGAGCTATAACACGCCATAATTGTTTAGGTAAATTATCTACTCTTCTTGGCATATATGTGTTAGGTCCTGGTCTTGGATCTTCTAAAAATAACTTACCAGAATTTTTAGGTACTTTAATATAATAAACTCCAGACCATAATGAATTAGGATGTGTATGGGTTTTATTATAACTATATGTGGGATTAATATTAGCCCACATATTACCTAAACCTAATTTAGGTTGAATACCATAATCTTTATTACATTCTTCTGCCATTTTAAACAGTTCTTGTATTAAAGGCTGATATTCTTTTTTGTCATTCATGTCGGTTGAACTATGCCAACCAAAACCTGAATTAGTTTTAAACTCTCCTGTTTTTCTTCCAGATTTTATGTCTTTTTTATACCAAGCTTTTATGTGTTTGAATAAATATTGATTTAATTCTTTAGCATTAGGTAAATCTTTCCAATACATTGGAGTTGGAAATAATATTTCTCTGTTCATTTAAAAGGTGGACCACCAAACCACATTACTAAAGATTTTCTAACCCCTTTTTTAACTGGTGCAACTTTGTGTCTTAAGAATGATGCGAAGAATATTGCTTGTCCTTGTTTCAAGGGCAGTGGTTTGTTATTACCCATTTCTGAAAAAAGAAGATCTCCACCTGTAAACTCTGATGGATCTGATAATAACAATGTCATAGATATTTTACGTATTGGGTTGTCACCTGTTTGACCAAAAGCATTAAGATCCATATGCCAATCATAAAAACCTTTTTTAGGATATACGGTAAACTGTGCGGGTTCTGTAAGTCTCACACCATCAAAACCAAAGTGGTTTAAATTTACAATAGATAGTTGATTCTCAATAACTTTATACATCTGTGGTAGTTTAGCAAAAGGTATCCAAGATATAGTTGTAACTCTTTTTTTAGTATCATGCTTACCATCTTTACCACCACCAACTTTTGCTTCTTCAGGTTTACATTGATGACCAGCTTCTATAATCATCTTACATTGTTCAGGTGTAAAAATAGGTTGTGTTGTGGTGGCAACATAAGATTGCCATCTAGGCATTTTTGGTATCATTCGTTTTGTCCCCCTGCTGATCTCGATGATACTGGATTATAATCTACATCTACATTACAAACTAATGTTCTGCGTTTTTCTTTTGTAGAATTAAATGGATAAACGCAATGCCTCATGTCATAAGGAAAGATATAAAAATCTCCTACTTTCATATTTGGAGAATAATCTGTTTTAGCAAATTGTCCTGCGGATGCACCTATGATTTGTAATCGTCCATTCATAGGTTTTTCTGGAGAAGAATATTCTTCACCCATATCAGAAGGAAGTTTCATAATCATCACCGAAGATAGACCTGTATAAAGCATACCTTGATGGATATGTATTGGATTGTATTCGTGAGCTTTCATTTCATTAACCCAGACAGAATTAATTTTCATATTATATTGGTGTATTTTATTCCAATCTAAGTAATGTTTAAAGGTAGAATAAAACCATTGTTGTATATCTTGAGGTAAAAAATTATGCTGATGCATTTTTTCTGAATTTTCTCCAGAATAATGCAATGAAACTTCGTCTTGTATTTTACCAACTAATTGTTTATTCGCTTTAGGAAGTTCTTTTTTTCTTTTTTCGTAAATGTCTTGAAGTCCTGCAAATATTTCAACAGGAGTTTTATATTTTAAAACCGTCTGACCTAAATAGACGAAATCAAAATCCATTTTATTTCTTTCTAGTTATTTTTTTATTATTTTTTGGTGGCTCAAGTTCTCTATCCCTTATAACTCTTTCTAGTGACTCTAATTGACCTAGAACATTAAACACTTCAGGTTGAGAAGAGCCTGGTGTTAATGTCTTTTTTTGTTCTTGAAGTCTTAACAAGTAAGAATGAGCTTGATGTTTATTTACGTCTCTATCATCAAAAGAACCATCATGAAATTCTTTTTTAAGTTTAGACCATGTAGCTACTTCTCTCATTCTATGTTTAGCCACAAGTTCCATTTGTGCTTTACTATATAATTTTTCTTCTAGTTCTACTTGTTTAAGTTCTTTTTCTAGTAAATCTTTTTCTTTTTTAATATCTCGTTGTAGTTTTTTAATTTCCACATCGTTTTTTCTAGCATCAAAAGATAAGTGAACTAAATTTTCAAAATGAGTATTTTGTTCTCTTACTGATTGCCAATATTTTGCAGCACGTGTTGGATATTTGTTATCTGACAATACAGAAAATCTCATTTCTGTTTCAGTTCTAAACATTTGTTTTTTCATCCAAGTGTCTTGAAGTTCAGGTATAAGTTTTTTAAACTCTTTAACATCTTGTTTATCCAAAATGTTAGTCAAATATTTTGACTCAGTTTCTAACTTAGTGGTAATATTTCTTTTCTCTTTATCCATTCTTAAACTTAATATACCTTTTTTTACAAAAAGGTCAAGCCTATGAAACAGTCAATGTTTTTGTTACTCCTGGAACACTCCATTCTTCTGTTGCAGCGGAGTTTCCAGGTGCTTCTCCTCCTGCGTAAAATGCACTTACTGATGTTCCTCCTGAAGTTCCTTGAAGTCTGCCTGTTGCTAAATCTGCTAATTCCGTCCAAGAACTACCATTCCATGACTCTGTTTCTACTTTAAAAGTTTGAGGAGGACTTGTTCTACCAGCAAAAGCTACTGCACCTGTTTGTATGCCTGACCCATTTAAATATTCTCTTCCAGTATTTAAATCTCCTACTTCAGTCCAACTACTACCATCCCATGACTCATTGACAGCTCTATTTGGAACACCTCCAAAAGCTAACCCAGATGTAGAGCTACTTCCAGCTCCTGCAACTCCATCTCTGCCAGTATTTAAATCTCCAACTTCTGTCCAAGAAGTTCCATTCCAGGTTTCTGTTTTATCTTCCCCTGAACCTCCTGCAATAAAACCAGTAGTTTGAGGAGAGCTTGATGAAGAAGCATAAGAAGTTCTGCCTTCATTTACCTCTCCAACTTCACTCCAAGAACTACCATCCCAAGTTTCTACTGCAAGTGCCGCTGGAGAAGGTCCACCACTAGCTATTAAACCAGCAGTTACTGATCCAAAACCAGTAGAACTTATGTATCTTGATGTGTTAATTTCTGATACTTCAGTCCATGATGATCCATTGTATTGTTCAACTGCATCTCCTGCAGGATTTGATCCTGCAACTAAACCTGAATCTGCCGATGTGCCTAATCCTGATCCACCATATCTAGCTGTATTTAAATTTGTACCTGAAGCCCAGGCTCCAGTTCCTTGCGCAACGTAAGCTTTATAAGTTGTTGAATCTGCATTATACCAAACTTGTCCAAGTTGTACTGCTGGTGCTGATGGAAAAGCCCATTCTTCTGTTGCACCTGTTTCAGCTGGTAATCCTGATCCACCAAAAGCTATTGCTGTTGCTGAATCTGGAGTGTTACCTGATCCTCCAAGATATGATCTTGCTGTTGCTAAATCATTAACTTCAGTCCAAGATGAACCATTCCATTGTTCTGTTTTAGCTACTTGTCCTGGTCCATTATCTCCACCAAACACTAGACAATCATCTCTTGCTCCTGAAGCTGCACCTGAACGGTGGTCAGTGCTAGATTCTGTAACCTCTGTCCAAGTTGTTCCATCTAACGATTCAGTAGTTGTTGGAGTTCCAGAAGCTAAAGCTGCAGTAGTAGTTCCAGTTGCCCATACGTATTTTTTTGCTGTGTTTAAGTCGTAAGATGTTTCAGTCCAAGCTGATCCATTCCAAGATTCTACACTATCAATCGCACCAGGATTACCACCTCCAATAGTTATAGCGGCTGTAGCATTACCTGTCATTGCGTTTTGATTCTTATTAGTATTCATGTTGGGAGCTTCAGTCCACGCTGATCCGTTCCAAGTTTCTGCTGCGGTATAAAAAGAAGATGGGTCTCCACCTGCAATTATTGCATTTGTATTAGTTCCAGCTCCTCCACCAAATTGTCTTCCATCATTATTTTCTGAAGTTTCAGTCCAAGCTGTTCCATTGTAACTTTCAGATAAAGTTCTAGGAGCAGTTGGTGGTGAAGAAGAAGCATTGTAACCCCCAGCAACTATTACGTTATCATTTCCAGTTGCGCCACTTTGTTTACCTGTTCTAGCGGAATTCATAGTTCCACCGCTTGACCAAACTCCTGCATTAGGTTCTGGATCAGTATCTGTTGATTGTATTGAATGTCCTTTAATTTCTATATATTTTGTCATAATTATGCGTTTGTACTCGCTAGTGTTTTAAGTGCTTCAGGAACTGTCCATTCTTCTGTTGCTGCTGTATAACCAGGGTCAGAGCTTCCAGTTACAAATGCTGCAGAGGAAGTTCCAGAAGGTGTTGAAGAACCTAAAGCTCTAGCAGTTGCCATATCAGCTTCTTCTGTCCAAGCTGTGCCATTCCAAGATTCTGTTTTATCTGAAGGTGGACTCGGGTGTTCATCACCACCTGCCACTATTGCAGAAGTTTGAGTACCACTTCCACAAAGTCTATACCTACCTGAATTTATTTCAGTTGTTTCTGTCCAACTTGTTCCGTCCCATTGTTCGTGTGCATTGCTTGTATAAGTAGCAGCTGAAACTCCTCCAGCAATAAATCCTGCGGTTTGAGTTCCTTGTTCAGCCATCCCCCATCTAGCCGTATTAATTTCATTAACTTCAGTCCAGTTAGTTCCATTCCAAGACTCAACGGTATTTAAAATTGTTCCACTTGCCTCACCTCCAGCAAAAATAGCTGCTGTTGTAGTTCCAATGGTGCTCATCACAGCGGATTTAGCTTGATTTAATTCGTTAACTTCTGTCCAACTTGATCCGTTCCAAGTTTCAGTATTATTTGAAAGACTTGGAGAGTTTCCACCTGCAAAAATAGCTGCGGTTTGTGTTCCTGATCCACCACCTTCTGATCTAGCCTCATTAACCTCACTTAATTCAGTCCATGATGTACCATTATAAGATTCAACAAGATCCAAAACACCAGGTGGATTATTGTATCCAGCTATTGCAAGTCCCGCTGTTTGTGTTCCAGCTCCAGTTTGATAACCTCTAGGGCTATTTAAATTACCACCGCTTGCCCATGCTCCTGTACCATACCCTGTATATTTTAAAACACCTGATGATGGGTCTGCGTTATAGTATATGTCGCCTATATTAAGTTGTCTGAATGTTGAAGGTGCTGACCATTCTTCTACGTCCGATTTTCCTCCTGGACCTCCACCAGAAGCTAATGCGGCATTAGAAGTTCCATTTCCACTACCCATGTGTTCACTTCTTTTAGTTCCTAAATCTCCTACTTCTGTCCAGCTACTACCATTCCAATATTCTGTAAGAGAAGAAGCTGGTGGGTGCGGTTCGCCACCAAAAACTAAACCACCTGAGTCTGTTCCTGAATAAGCTGCTTGCTCTCTTGCGGTATTCATATCTGCTATTTCTGTCCAAGCTGAACCATTCCATTTTTCAACGTTAGTAGTATTGGCGCTTCCGTTATATCCTCCAGCACATAAAGCTAAAGTTTGAACTCCGAGTACAGCGTGATTTGTTCTCCCAGCATTTAGTTCTGCAATTTCTGTCCAAGAAGTACCATCCCAAGACTCATTTAAATTGGTGTAATTTGGACTAACAGTTGTAGAATAACCACCATAAATTAAACCAGCTGTTTGTGAACCAACTCCAGCTACAGCATATCTTCCTACGTTAACCTCATTCACTTCTGTCCAATTTGTTCCATCATAAGATTCTACTTCTGTTTTTCTTGCACTTCCTGGAGAAGCTCCTCCACTAGCATTAATTGCAGCAGTTTGTAATCCAAAACCAGCCCCGTCAAATCGAGTTGTGTTCATATTATTACCCGCTGTCCAATTTGTTCCATCATATTCAACAGTAGTATTTATTTGATTGCTATTAGCGGGCGCTGTAGAAGTGCCACCTGATACAACATTAGCGGTTTGAGTTCCTGCACTAAATCCAACTTGTCTAGTTCCAGGCATAGAGGTAGCAGTTGCCCAACTTCCGCCTCCTATTTGAGAAGAAATAGCATCAGTAGTGATACTCTGAACACCTATTCCTTTTATACCTTTATAGGTAGTCATTAATTAATTCCTTATGGTAGATTGTATTTAACTGGTTTAGCTCCAAGTCTTGCAATTTTTTCAGCTGATGTTTCGCCATCAACATTATTTGCATCCCACTCATCTTGAGCATCTTCGATTTCACCGTCTACAATAGCTTGAGCTTCTGCTTTAGTTTTAGTTGTTCCAACAACTTTGCCAATCCATTGATCGCCAAATATATTGTCATCAACCACCCAAACATTGCCTGGATGACCTGAAAGATACATCTGTTTTCTCTCTTCATGAGTGAAAAAACTTTTACCCCAGTTCTCTTTTACACAATATTTATATGCCATAGTTTCCTCCTTTTTTATTTTATATAATAGTTTTAACCTGTTGTCACTTTTTTAAGTGCGTGTACTAATGTCCATTCTTCTGTATTAGTCAGTCCAGGAGTTCCTACAGTACCAGCAAAAGCTAATCCTAAAGAATTTGTACCAGCTCCACTTAAATTTTGTCGAGCTGTTGCTAAATCAGCGACTTCCGTCCAAGACGTACCATCCCATGACTCTGTTTCATTTTTAAAACCTGAATTACTACCTCCAAAAGCTAAACTAGCTGTTGTTGTTCCTACTTTAGAAGATGCAAGGTTAGTTCTTGCTAAATTTAAATCACTTACTTCAGTCCAAGTAGATCCATTCCATATTTCGGTAAAATCTGCTGCTCCAGGTCCAGGTTCTCCACCTATTGCTATTGCTGCTGTTTGTATTCCATCTCCGGCTAAATATGCTCTACCATTATTTAATTCTGTGGTTTCTGTCCAAGAACTTCCATCCCATGATTCAACTGATGGATTATTAGGAACTCCTCCAAATATTAATGCTGACGTATTTGATGCTCCTGCTCCCCCTATTTCATTTCTTGAGGTATTAATTTCAGAAATTTCAGTCCAACTACTTCCGTCCCAAGATTCTACAGCGTTGGTATGACTTGGAGAAACCCAACCACCAGCACTTATTGCTGAAGCATAAACTCCACAAGAACCCATTGCATATCTAGCTGTACTCATATCAGAAGTTTCTGTCCAAGAGCTACCATCATATTGCTCTGTATTAACTGTGCTAGGAGGTGAAATTTGTCCGCCAAAACATAAAGCTGCTGTTTGTAACCCTACACCACCACGATCTTTTGCTGCAGTATTTAAACTTCCGCCAGAAGCCCAAGCACCAGCACCTAGTCCAATAAATTTAATTTGTCCATCAGAAGAATTGTAATATAATTGTCCTTCAAAAGCTGATGGATATGTTCTATCCGGATCTGCATTATATGATTTAACATTAACTCCGTGTGCTTTCTTATAAGTGGTCATTATTTATCTACCAGTAGCCAACCGTTAGTAGAGTCAGAATATACTAGACTAAAAGCCGCTCTTTCTACGGCTACAGTTAAATTTTCTGCAGCTCCCATAATTGGCTGTGAATTTCTTGCTATCGTTATGTTGTTTGTGTCTGCTGTTCCTGAATAATCAATAACATTAACTGTATCTCCAATTGAAGGAGAAGCAGGTAAAGTCATTGTAATTGCAGCGGAAGTTGTATTTACAAAATAACCTCTTCCAGAAACCATTGTTGTATTACCTGTAACAACTGATTGCCATGAAGTTCCACCTGGATTGTATGTTTTTAAATCCGAAGCAGGAATAGTTTTCATTGAACCGCCGTCATTAACAACGATACCATCAGCATCTGCTAAAGTTATTGAACTACCAACAGATGTACCACCATCTAATAAATTTAATTCTGCTGCAGTAGCTGTAACTGCTGTGCCATTAATTGCTAACTTATCAGTTACAACATTAAATGTTCCATTGTCTTCAATTCTTGCAACTTCTGTACCATCTCTTTGTTGAAATATTAAATCTTTAGCATCAACAACTGGTCTTATAATTACATCACTTGATGAATTAGTTATTCTTAAAACTTCTGTGCCACCAGCTTTAAAATTAAAATCGTTACCTGCTGCATCTAAAATAAGATCTGCTGCGCAATCGATTGTTAAATTATTAGCTGATATAGTTAAATCAGTACCATCACCTTCAATTTTTTCTGAATCTCCACCAAATACAATACCAACATCATTTGGAATATGTACATCTGATGTCGCTGTTAAATTAATTTTAGCGCCAGAAGTAACTGTTAAATCTGTGCTATCACCTTCAATTTTTTCACCACTACCAAATGTAATTCCAACGTTAGCTGGAATAACTACATCTGCTGTGGCTGTAAGATTAATATTATTACCAGAGATAGTTAAATCTGTGCCATCACCTTCAATTTTTTCACCATCATCTCCAAAAGTTAATCCAATATCAGATCCAATGTTTATATCTCCGCCTGAACCAACAGCAAAAGTTATATCTGTTCCATCTCCTGAAATATGTTCCTCCGCAGCACCTAATTGTAATTGTTTGCCAGAAGCCATTTTAAACGCTGAAACGTCTCCATCAAATCTAGCAACTTCTGTAGAAGAACCACCATCATTAACTTTAAATATAATATCTTTATCTGATGTTGCTGATTCAACTATGAAATCAGTTGAACTATTTGTAAATGTAGCAATTGTTGTACCACCATCTTTAAAGAATATGTCACCACCATCAGCGTCTAAAGTAATGTCTGTTGTTGCATCTAATGTAATTGTAGATCCTGAATCTATTTCTGCAATTATAGGTGTCGTTAACGTTTTATTTGTTAAAGTATCAGTAGTTGCTTTACCTACAAGAGTATCTGTAGAAGCAGGTAATGTTAAAGTTATGTTTCCTGAATAAGCTGAGTGTGCAGCTGATTGTAATTGTGCGTAGTGAGCATTTGAACTTTCACAATAAAATTTAATATTTGATACAGAACCTCTATTTTTAAGATCAATAGAACCACCTTCAAGTAGTAAGGCACCACCATCGGACATATCAAAAGTTGCAGCAGTAATATCTGAAGAACTATCTGTTCCTTTAAATATAATATCTGCATCTCCAGCTGCTGTATCAATTGTAATATTACCTGACGAAGTTGAAATAGTGACTGCCGCATCACCTGCAGTAATGTCATCTGCAGCAGAAGATACACCAGTTTGTGCGTAAGTTTTTAACCTTGATGCTGTAACTTTTCTGTTTGTTCCACCAGCACCGTCATCAATAATAAATAAATCAGCGTCTACAATTGCTGCACCAATGTCTGTTGCACCATCAATATCAAGGTTTGTTAATGAAAACTCACCCGTGGCTGCACCCATGTATGTTTTAATTCTTGAGGCAGTTGCTTTTCGCATTGTGCCACCAGCACCATCATCTATTAAAAATAGATCAGCATCAGCAATAGCAGCACCAATATCTGTTGCACCATCAAGATCAATATCAGCAACATCTACAGAGCCGTCTGGAAATACAGGGTTTTGACTAAATGTTACAACACCACCAGATGAAATTGACATTGCATCTGTATCAGAAGCTGAACCAATATTACCACTGTCAGCAATAACTAAACCTGCACCTGAAGTAATTACGGCACCTGAAACTATTTCGTTATTAAAAGTTGCTTTACCAGCAGCTGACATATCAAAAGTTAATGCTGTTATTGTGCTTCCACCATCATTACCTTTAACTAAAAAATCTTTATCTGAAACTTTTGTTTCTAAAATTACATCACTAGATGAATTATGAATACGAGCCATTTCAGTTCCATCATCTTCATAAATAATACCACTACCTGCGGTGCCTGCATCTAATGTAATACCACCTGCTGATTCTAAATTAATAGAATCAACTGCTGTGCCATCTGAAACAATATCTAAATCACCATCAGCATTTGAACCTATGTATAATCCAGAATCTCTGAATTGTAATCTCATTGCAGCATTTAATAATAGAGCTGTATCTGCAACATGAGTAAGTGATACGTCTGAATCTGCACCAAAACTTAATACAGCACTATCACTTAATAATTTAACATCATCACCAAGAACAGCATCTTTAGCTACAGATAATCCACCATCAGTTTGTAAAGATCCGTCTGTTGTAGAAGTTGCTTCAGTAGTATCATCCGTTTTTACAATACCACTAGCTGTAACTGTTGTAGCAGTTAATGCTTGTGCAGCAATCGTGCTACCAGACTGTGCAGTAAAAGTGTTTGCTGTAAATTGAAAATCATCTGCTCCAGCAATTTTAATATCTATTTGATCATCGGTGTCTGCTGTAATAGTTGTATCACCATCAGCATCTAAAACTAATTCTCTACCTTCCATATCAGAAGCGCCACCAAATCCTGCATCAACTATATTAGTTCCATCTGAATAAACTAATCTTGTAGTTTTTTCTGATACTCCAAAAGTAATACCGGTTCCTGATGCTGTTTTAAATTGAACAGTGTATGCACCTGATGTGCCGTTAGTTACAATGTAAACTTTTTCTATTGAGTCAGGAACAGTTACAATTGAGTTTCCTGTTATTGTTCCTGTAAGTTTAATTACAGCGTGTCTTGCAACTGATGTTGATTCTGTTGTATCTCCATCTGTAATACTTAACGCTGTTGTACCACCACTAGTTACTGCTTGTTCTACATAACCAGCGATAGATTTTTCTATAATTTGTAAATTGGTGTTAGTTTTCGTCCCCCATGTACCGGCGTTTTCGCCAGTTGCCATTAGTTCTAAACCTAAATCTGAAAATGATGATGCCATATTTTAATCCTTAAGGTGAAGGTGATCTGACTGGGATTCTGACTGTACCATCGGTATAATCATCTCTTCGTCTTCTACCTAATTGTTCTCCTCCAAATTTTTCAACTTCTTGTCTATATTTTTGTTCGTATAACTGTAACATATCTGCTGGACCTTTTAAAAAGGCATATGTTTCAGCTAAACAACAATATAGCAGACCATTTGGAAAATTCATACTAATATAATTAGTGCCATTATCTTCCAATAAAGCTGGTGCTGCATTGTAATGTATTTTATATGCAAATGTTCCACTTGGTGTTGGTGACACAATTATAGAACCAGAGTTTGATGAGCTTTCTCCAGTTGCTCCTGTGTCTAACATAGCATAATATTTTGGTGTTCCAGTAGATGTAGTCGCTGAAATATATTCTTCTAAAAATGTTAAATCTTTTTTTTCTAAATATGTATTAGCACCTGTATAGGTAGATCCAGTTGCTGTGTAAACTTGAACTGCTCTTACAAATACAGCTCCTGCTGGCACAGTCACAGTGCCTGTTCCAGATGTAAAATTACCTGTAGATGTTTTTCTATCAGCATCAATTGGAACATCTCTAAATATTCTATATTGAGCATTTAAAATAATGTTTTCTAAAACAGAATCACTTAACACGGTACTAGAGACTTCTGTGTAACTTTTTATTTGTGTTTTTAATCCTGATGCGCTTAGTCCTGCCATATTATGCTGTTAAGGTTGCTGGTCCTGATGAACAACCTTTTCCTCCTCCTGATATACCACCAGTTGTAGCAGTATCTGTATCTACAGTAAAGTGATAGAAATTTTCTGTATTTGTAATATTTCCGCTTGAATCTCTTTTGCCTACAGTTATTGAGTAACCAGCAGCTTTTGCTAAATTAGCTCCTGTAATACCATCAAAATTAGAAGGATTTTGAAATCCGTCTGGATCAGACGTAATATACCTTGCACCTCTAAATCTTACTGTATCTCCAGTTGATCTACCATGTCCTTGTTCTGACACATTTATAATTCCAGAACTTGCAGCTATAGTTTCAAAAGGATTAGGTACAAGAAGTATTATAACTTCATTCTCTACTCGTTTAGGTCTAGCATTTTTTAGACCTTGTTGTTCTGCACCTCTATTAGCTCTTAATTCTAATTGAGGATGTTTATCTTCATATTCAGATATATGCACAAAAGAACCATTCCATTCTGTAACCATTTCACTATATGGAAACTCCATTCCTGATCTATCTGATATTGCTTTTGCGTATTTTGCCATAATTAAATATTTGGGTAATAATTTTTAGGAGTTATATAAGTGCTTGTAGAAGAACCATCTTCTGCTAACGCTCTTGCTAACTCATCCTCGTATAATAGTTTCATTTGTTGCACCAATTGTGGATTAAATTTTTGTGCTAAATAAAAAGCTAATCCTGAAGCCATACATGGTACAAATCTATATGGTACATCTGTTGCATCTGTATAAGTTGAATCTGCATCTTGTATTCTTTTTACATAATAAAAATGTAAATCTTTAGATGCATTAGTAGAGTCTGCTGTTGGATAAACAGTTAAAGTTGTTTTATCTATAAATCTTTGAACAAAGTATTGTGCTGGAGTTCCTTTGGTTAATTTATTTGCTAATGCAGAATAAGTTGATCTATCTATTTTTGTTAAAGCAGAATCAGCCTGTGTTGTTGCGGTTCTATTAGTTCTTATAGTTGCTTCAAGAATATCTGCTACACCATAAACGTTAGATGATGCATTAGTGCTAGAACTTGTTCCATCAGCACTTGCTCTATAAAATGTGTATTCAGCCTGACCTTCAATTAAATCAATATTAGTCTCAGCTACTTCCCAGTAGTGCAAACCTCTATTGCCCCACTCTTGAAATAATATATTAAGAGATCGTCTTGCTGTTTTTAATTGATATCCAGACGTTACTTGTGATCCGATACGTTCATATGCTTCTGCAATAATATCATCAACTGCAAAGCCCTTATCGAAAATAACTGTGCCGGAAGTTGTATTGGCCATCAGTTACCTCCTAATAAATTTTCTGAAACTCTGCTATGACTGTGTACATGTTACCATCGTCTGCGGCACCAGGTACTACAAAATTAACATCACTTTGATTACTATTACTAGATTTATCTGCAGGTATTCCACCAAATTCTCTAAAGTCCCAATATCCTGCGCCAGTTAAACCAATGATAGGAATATCTCCATCAGAGTCTTCTTCATCTAAACGTGCAAAAGCGTCTCCACCGTCTCCACCTTGACATGAATACCAAACTCTAAGCAGTCCTAAATGAGCTACTGCAGTTCCGTCAGATCTAGCAGCTAATGCTGAAACGTCACCAAAAACTGTAGTTCCACCTGTTCCGTCTGATTGATTTACTATTTTGATAACAACTCTTTTATCGTTCTGTTGTAAGATAGTTGGTCCTGTTACTGTATCTGCCATTGTTTCCCTCCTTAATTAAGAAACTGTGAGGGCCGAAGCCCTCACATAATTATTATTACGCTGCAAAAACAAATGCACCTGTGACTTGAGTAGTCTCAGCTGCTAGTTTTGTTGCAATATGCCACGTACCGTCTTCGTAACAAATGAAAGCAATTTGTCCACCAGTAGTCAACAAGTTTGTTGCTGCGTTAGCTGGTGTGAAAGTTAATTTAGTTTCACTTGCTGCTGAAGTATCAAAAGTTACTTCATTTGAAGCTCTTGATTCAATTACTGAACCAGTTGCCCAAACATCAGAACCTGCTGCATCAAAAACTAATGTAGCTGTTCCACCTGTAGTGTCTTTTGATTGACAATAAACTACTATTGTTCCTGCTGTTGCTGCGGGTAGTGTACAAGTTGCAGCTGCTGCACCTGTGTAGTTGATTACAGAAATAGTGTCTGCTGCTAATGTTATAGCAGTAGCTGTTGCTACATCTGAAATTGATAAACCAGTTAAGTCAGGCATGCCTGAACTCATTCTAGTTGTAAAAGCTCCAGTAGACGTATTTTTGGTTGCCACTTGGAAACCTTTTTCCGAACGTACCGGGCCGTTAAACGTTGTTGTTGCCATTTTATATTCCTCCTAGAATACATAAATGTAGTCCCTAGGGATGTCGACTATATGCGTCTACATTTATTTTGTTTTTTTTTATATAGTGTTGCAAAAATACAACAAATTTTTATAAAGTGCAAGAGATACTGTAGTGAAAATACGTTTTCTGTGATGTAGCTTTTTATTAAGTAGCTACTGAAACTTCGGGGGCAGCGTCTTCAATTTTATTAGCATGTAATGCTAATTCAGCTTCTCTCATTTTAATGTCAGAAATTATTTCTCTGACTTTATGGTCTATTTGAACCATATTGAGAGTATACCTACCTTCTTTAAGATGCTCCTGTTCCCAGTTCAACTCCAAGGACCGTTTTTGTTTGTATAGGTCTTGTAAGTTCATCATCTTTGACCTCCTCAAAAGTCAACCATTTTAATCTCCGATCGTAAAAATCAGAGTTCTCCCAATTAATATCATTTTTTCCTAGTTTGTCAAGGATAGCATCTTCTATTCCTTGAGAACTATTCTCAGCTTTAACTATAAATTTAGTTACGTAGCCGTATGCAGTAATTTTAATTAGATAATTTTTCATGGTTTTTAGATGTTGCAAAAAAAATAAGGCGAGATTGTGGCCCCGCCTTATTAATTAATTATTTAGATTACGCTCCTGGTGATCCAAAAATACCTCTAGGGTCAGAAAAGCCGAAGCTGTATCTTTCTCTAGCTTTGTATTTAACGTTGCCAGTTTCGAAGTCGCCTTCCATCGAAGTTTTAACTGGTGATCTAACGAACATTTTTAATCCATTAGGTACATCAGTTTTGATGAAAAACGCATCTGTGTCAGTTAAGTAGTGATTAACTACATAGCCTTGTGGAATCATTCCCATGTTAGCTACTGCGTTAATGTCATTGTCAGCCGTTCCAACTCTACCTGTAGACTTCATTAGTCTTTCAGCAGTAAATTGAAGCGCAGAAGGAATTATCATTTTAGTTCCTTTAGCTGCAATTTTTAACCCTCTGTCATCAGTCATCGCTGCGATGTCAATTAAAGACTGCTCTAACGATGTTTCGTTAAGATCAGCTGAAGTAGATAGTTCATTTTTGAACGTTCCACCAGTAATCGGGTGAACAGCAGAACATAGTTCTACTCCATCACCACCTGTGAAAGATGAGTCAAACGCATTGTTTAACACATTTGCTGCTTTAACTTGTTTTGCGTTAGCCATTGATCTAGCTAATGCTTTTGTATATCTAGACGCAAGTCTGTCATACAAATTGTCTTCGATCGCTTCTTCAGTGATCGAGAACGCTAAAGCAAGCGTTTCGTGAGTGTATCTAGCAGTGAAAGATTCAGTTGCTGAATCAAAGTTTACGCTTGAACCTTCAGGTTTTACTGAAGCGTTTGCGAAACCAGATAACATAACTTCTTCTTCAAAAGCTCTGTCAGAATTCTCGATGTCGAAAATCTGAGTATGCTCATCTGCGTAGTTCTTATATTCCAGGCCGAATAGTGCATTCAATCCTGGCTCTAGTTCTTTAACTAGTTGTGCTCTTGATATTGCCATAATATTATTCTCCTATTCTATTATACGCCTGTTGTTAGTTTAAAGATATGTTCACCAGTATTGATAACGCAATATGCGTTAGCATTAGCTGAACTTGTATCACTGTTATCAGGATCTTTTGAGATTCCGATTTGTTTGAAGTTACCAGATGTTCCAGATTCAGAAGTGTCTAACTCTGAAGTTGACATGCCAGTTGAAGTGTTTCCACCTACACCAACAAAATCTAAGTCAGAATTATTCATTGCTGCTGTTCCTGTTCCATCATGTTGCGCTTCAAATACAGTAAAAGGGTCCGCATGTACTGTAGCCTTTAGATCAGAAGCATTTGTGCTTGCTGCGTAAAAAGGTTTGAACGTTGGTTTACTTGTTGTCGGATCAGTGTAAAACACACCAGCGAAAACACCTGCTATTTGAGTGTCTCCAGCCGCTGCAGCTTCTATACCGCCCCCCGCTACTGCCTCTACTACTTGACCAGTATATATTGCTGATCCGTAGTTTGCAGCTATAGCGTATTCTTCCGTTCTTAAGTCTCCACCGACAAGTGATCTTACCGGTCTAAACCCGAACGCTGCGTCTTTGTTTGCCATAGTTTTTTCCTTATTCTGTTTATGGTTTTACCCATAAACGGGTTAATGTTAATTCGTTGGTAGGGATTAACCCGAGAATCGTTAAAAAATTAACTTTTCTT
>VTLG01002196.1_pt1 | contig 59191 bp, 63 predicted proteins | sample 4694571 | NCBI WGS metagenome assembly VTLG01 (sample SAMN12604809, study PRJNA352737) | marine metagenome | biome: ENVO:00000447; feature: ENVO:00000209|ENVO:00000569|ENVO:01000036; material: ENVO:00002151; isolation source: viral sequences binned using virsorter ...
TCGTCGTCTACACGGTTGAGGATTACGGCGGCGACAGCGAGTTGTCCCGCCAACGGCTCGCTTCTGGCCTCATAGTAGACAGCCATTGCGAGACAGACGACGGCGGAGATCATCGCCTTTTCCTCATATGCTCGTCTATAAAATCTGGCGGCACCTCAGGGTTCAAATACTTCAACTCCTCCGCCGTGTAGCTCTCCGGCCTACGAATACCGTGCTTGTCGAATTGTTCGTATGCCCAATCGGTAACTGGTTTCAGTTTGCGTAGGCGTTGAGCCTGTCTCACGAGGATTTCAACGCGTCTGGCTCGGCGTTTGCCCATGTGGGTAAACAGCGAGTTGTCGTCTATACGCGCCTGGACTTCGTCGATGACGGCCTCAAGGGCCTCGATGTAGGTGTTGTCTGGCTCAGTTCCCATGACGCCACACTCCCGTTTTGATGTCTGCGTTGAGGAATATGCACTCGTTGGTGCGCCATGTGCCATCGGCGAAGTGCGTGACCTCGCCGCATCCCGCGAGCCATTCGAGTAACAGGAACGCGATGAATGCGCCGCAAATGGCCATGAGCGCGGCGCTGAGTAGGCGTTGAGGCCACGTTTGGCGGCGTCTCATGCCATACCCCTAACGCGGCGCATTTGCCGCAAGAATGCCACCGTTGAACGCTCGCGCTTAACGATTGCGCGTTGCGTCGGCGTCATTCGCAGGTAGTCGATCAAGCGAATAATCATGTTTCGTCTCCGTGCGTTGTTGTTGTCGCCGTTTCGCCCTGTCAGGGCTCATCGGGCCTGCTGTCAGCAGACGACGGCGGCCCCGCCTTGACCTCGGTTGAGGTCTCGGCGGAGCCATGAGGTCACTCGGCCTCGGCCCACGCGGTGAGTTTCGCGTGGCTACGTTCGGCCTTGGCACTACGCCGCTTGTCGAATTTGCCGGAGCCACGAGGCGTGTCCCGCCAAGGCGACGTGTCTGCCCACCAAGCGTAGCCACGTGTTGTTGGCCACACGACCGCACGCTTGCGCTCGGACAGTGAGCGGCTCGCGTTGGCGGCGGCCTTTGTTGCGGTGTTGTTGCGCATGTTTTTTCCTCCTCAGGTTGAGCGCAAAAAAAAACCCAACGCGCGACCCCGAAGGGCCGCGCGCTGGGCGTGGGTTATTTCACGAAGGCGGCGAGAGCGATCAGGCCGTCAGCGGTCGGCTTCGCCACGAACGCGGCAGCAGCCTGCGCCAGCGTGGTCTCAGCGGGCGCGGATTTCTTCGCCTTGGGCTTGGAAGCCTTCGGCTTGGAAGCCTTCGCCTTGGAAGCCTTCGGCTTCGGGGCGATGGCGGCCTTCGCGCCCTCGAACGACGCCTTCACGTCGATGGTGCCGTTCTCTTCGAGATCGGCCTCCGCGATTTCGTAGCGGCGGAATTTGTAGGAGCCGGGCTTCGCGCGCTCCTTGCGTGTGACGATAACCGCGTGTGCGTCTGCGTGCGAGAGCGAGCCATCTTCGAGGGCCGCGTTGATCTCGTTGAGGGTCATGGTGTTGGTCATGTGTGTGCGCCTCCTAGCGCAAAGTTTCGGCCTTCCGACAATTCGGTCGGCTCAACCAAGTAAAGTCCCTTTGGGACGGCGTGCGCCTGCGCAGGCACGGGACGACACGGGACCAGATTTTTCGTAATTTCCCAAGGCTCTGCCCTTTTAGGGCAGTGTTGAGGACCGCAAAGACCGAAAGCCGAAACGCCTAAAGGCGTCCCGTTTCTCGGTCAGACCGCCTCTTGCGGGCGGTTTATGTCGCGGGATCAGGCACTTAGGCGCGATCGTGTGGTTATTCGTGCGCGCCCGGTCGCGGGACGACGCGTGACCGCGAGGGTGGGGGGCGTAGGGGGCACCCCCGCCGTTCGTTTTCCCGGTATTGCCACTCCCCTAGCTAAGGAGCAGTTAGTAAAAAAATGAAAATGTCAAAATGCCAGTAACAAAAACCTGCGAAGTCTGCGGAAAACCGTTCAGCGTGAAGCCTAGCCACGCACACCGCATACATAAGTGTTCCATGGCCTGTAGAAAGGCCGCGAACGACGTCAACTATCGTATGAAGCGGGACGCCACGCCCCTAGAGAAGATAGATCACGCGCGTTCTATGAGCGCCGTGACGGCAAAGGCCCGCTTAACCCCCATGCAAAGCGCTCAAGTGCGCGGTCAGATAGCGCAATACATGAGATTGCAGATAGATATCGCTAATCAGGTGGTATTGGGGGAAATTTCATGGAATCCCACCCAAGCTAGGGTGTTCTCCACCCTTCTGGCCAAGGTTGTCCCTGATTTATCGGCGACATACCATCAACATGAGATAAACCAGAAGGATATCACGGAACTTAGCCGCGAAGAGCTTGAGCAAATTGCGGCTGGCATAGAAGAAGAAGCGAGGAAGACAGATGTCAGTAATAAATCGTCAGACAAGCGGCCTGAAGTCATCACTGACGCCCGACCAACTTGGGAAGGCGATGGCTCAGCTTGACCTTAAGGGCATTCCAGAGCATCGCCACAAGGAAGCCATCATGGATCACCTAGCCAAGATTATGGCAGGGTCAATCCATGACAGGAGTGTGGCCGTAGAACTTACCGCAGCCCGGTTGATGAGGCTCAAGAACAAATGAGGTGGCTGGAGAGGTGGCTGTACACTGTCTGCTGGAAGAAGTTTCATTCCAGTTGCCTGATAGGAGACATGCCATTCTTCGATAAGCACCTATTTCGCGGCACCAAGGCGTTTGAGTCATCTCACGACCTCATAAAGAAGGAGGTTGTTGAGCTTTTGAAGAGGTATGACGAACTCGCCCCCTTCCAAACGATGTCTCCCGACCAAGAGCTTCTCACCAGAGAGGATAACTGGAAATTTTTCTTCCTGAAGTGTGCCGCATTCCGATTCAAGAAGAACATCAGCCTGATGCCAGACACAATGCGTACCGTAGACAGGTATCCAGAGATTGTGTCTGCATATCTTTCCATCCTTGCTCCCGGTGCGTCCCTTCCCCCGCATCGAGGGCCGTGGTCCGGCATCCTCCGCGTACATCTGGGGGTCATAATACCCCCTCCTAACAAGGACGGTGTCGGGCCGCACATCTTGGTGGACGGTGAGCAGTATGATTGGAAGGAGGGCGAGGTAGTCTTCTTCGACGACACATACGAACACATGGCGTTTAACCCGACTCATTATCATAGGGTTGTACTCTTCATGGACATACTGCGCCCGATGAGCGCCCCATGGCACCAACTCAATAAATTCATTCTGTCCTGCGTGTGGATGTTCCCATACTTCTGGATACCCTACTTCAGACATAAAAAATGGGAGAAGAAGTTCCATGGTTGAAGCGACAAGGAAGGAAGCGGCCAAGTACCTGCTCAAGTTACGCAGCGCTCAGGAGGATTTTCTGGGGTTTGTAAAGCTGATGTCCCCTGGCTGGGACTTCCCAGACTTCCAGCTTGAGCTGATAGATGCGCTAGACCGTCTTGAGAAGGGAACCTTGGGGTGCAACAACCTGCTCATCACCATGCCTCCCCGCCATGCCAAAAGCACATTCGCCACAATCCTGTTCCCTGCCTATTACATTGCCCGCAACCCGACCAGACAGGTTATGTCCTCCTCATATAATAGCCAGTTGGCCGTTGATTTCGGCAGGCAGGTCAAGTCTATCGTCGAGGAGAAGACAATAACGCAGGCGTTCCCCGACTTCATACTGCGCACAGACAGCCGCGCTGCGGATGTCTGGCGGACAGAAGCTGGGGGCGCTTACTTCGGTGTGGGTGTAGGCGGGACGACATCAGGCCGACCAGCCAACCTCCTTATAATTGATGATCCCATCAAGTCGCGCGAAGACGCGGAGTCCATGACCCTCCGTAACAAGACATGGAACTACTACACGTCTGCCCTTACCACCCGTCTACAGCCCCAGACAGACGGGGGCCCGCCGAAACAAATCATTATCCTCACGCGGTGGCACCCTGACGACCTAGCTGGTCGCTTGATGGCTACCGAAGATTGGGAAGAGGGAAGGTGGAAGCACATAAACTTCCCTGCCATCAAGGAGCAGAAGTCTGATCGCAAGGTTATGCGCTTTGAGCTTCCGGCCACTCACCCTGAGTACGCCACGGAAGAAGCTACATGGGACATGAAGTCCGGGAAGCGGCAAGTCAAGGACACTGACCAAGTAGCTCTTTGGCCCGAACGGTTCCCTATAGAAGAGCTGGAGCGCAGACAACGTCTAAACCCACGCGAGTTCGCCAGCTTGTACCAGCAACAACCCTATATAGAAGGCGGCAACCTCCTAAAGCAGGAATGGTGGCGCTTTTACCCGGAAGACCTGAAGCCGGAGAGTTTCCCCGTAATAGTGATAGGGGTAGACACCGCATTTAAGAAGACTGAGTCGGCGGACTACTCGGTGGCCGTCGTCGCTGGCCTCGATAGAACGGGTGACATCTATATAATAGACATCGTCCGCGACAAGTGGGACTTCCCCGAACTCAAGCAACGTCTTATCCGCCTCAACAACCAGTGGCGAGGTCGCGGCCTGCGGGCCATGTACATAGAAGACAAGGCTAGCGGGCAGTCGATCATACAAGAGTTAAAGAGGGAGTCCGGCCTAGCCGTCATTCCCTATAAAGTTGTCCACGATAAAGTCAGCAGAGTGAACGCAATCCTTCCCCTTATAGAGGGTGGGCGCATATTCGTACCGGAAGCCTCGAAATGGCTGGACAAATTCATGGATGAGACCGCCGCGTTCCCCAATGGTATGTATGACGATCAGGTAGACGCCATGACTATAGCTATAGACGTGTTAAGCAGAACGGCCGTCTCTCCAGACATGATCGCCAGCTTTACAGACACATTTCAGTCCCTGAATACCAATTCAGGCATGTACGGCAAGTCTCTCAGGGACCAGAAGGTAGGCACACCCAAGTTTTCTGGGTGGGGCACCTAAGAGGACGACCATCGTAGCGTTCTCGCGCTACAAAACCTAACCCCCTTTGTATGGGAAGAACCATGGCAGCAAAAACAACTTATAGAGGATCAACTTACCAAGCTCCGCCGAACGACGGAGTGATTGTTGATCTGAGTGAATTTGCCGAACGTATCGTCGCTTACGAGGATATCGCTCAGCATCTATCCCAAGAGCAAGAGATGAAGATTGTGGACTACGTCAAGTCCATGGTTGATATGAGCTACAACAAAATCAAGAGCCGTTACTCCTATTGGAAGGAAGCTGACCGGGCACACGACGTATACGTCCCGTCCGAGACAACGAACTTCCGTGAGAAGGCGGTTATCGCAGACACCAGAGCTATTGCAGACACTGTTCTTACATATCTTATGGCTGCATTGGGCGGACGTAACCCGATGTTCCAGCTTGAGGGCCTTAACAGGCAAAGTCGGGACGCTTCGCTCATACTTGAGCGCGTCCTCCATCAACAGATGCGTAGAACGGCAGGAGAGGCTCGATTAGCCCAGATGCTGCTCGATTCCATCCGTTATGGCTATGCTCCCACCAAAATTGTCTGGGATTCGACCAATAACCAGAACCGCATCGTAAACTTTGACCCCAGACGCTGCTTCCACGATCCTCGTGTTCAGTGGGGCGACTGGGAAAACATGCAGTACGTCGTGTTCACCGACTTCCTGTCTTACAATGCTCTCGCTTTCAGCGATCAATACCCAAAACTTAAAGAGTTCCCAGAGCTTCGCCACCGCATAGCTCCGCCCAAGACAGGGTGGGACGCGCATCGCTGGCACCAAGAGAAGGGTAAGGGTCTTTCTATTGACCCCGCGTCACCCAACAACAGAAGCGCTGATGGCCATGCCTATTTTCAAATTGGAGACGCCCGCATAGTGGATGAGGCGTGGGTTCGTATTAGCGGTTACGAGATTGGAATCCCCCAGCTAGAAAACGTATGGCTGCTCATTGCCATCCTTGACGAGGATGTAGTCCTGCGGTTCCAGCTCAATCCATATGGTAAGCAGTTCCCTGTCGTCATCGGCGGCATCTATCAGGACGCTCACAAGACATACGGACAGAGCCTTTACGATATCCTGATGCCGATGCACGACATCGCCACTTACCTTCTTCGCAGCCGTATCGACAACATCACGGCAGCACTAAACAACCTTATCTTTGTGGACCCGACACAAGTGTCGGTCCCCGACCTCATAGACAGAAATCCGTGGGGCGTCGTACTAACACTTCCTGGCACCAAGCCGGGAGACGGCGTCTTCATCGCGGAAGTACCAGATGTCACTCGCGGCCACTTCAATGATATCGCCGCTATGAGTGAACTTAAACAGCGTGTGTCAGCAGCGTCTGACGCGCAACAAGGTGTGCCTACTCCAGACGTAAGAACCGCCACCGAAATTCAACGATTGACTCAGCTCGGCTCTCAACGCCTAGGGGTTATAGCGCGCACAATGTCGGCCACAACTGTCAGGCCGCTTGTCAGAATGATGGTCGGCAATATTCAGGACAGCCTATCAATGTCTGGCTCTGTCCAGCTCGACGAATACAACACTCCAGCCCAGCTAGCACCCAAGGCTCAAGATGGGTATCTCGATTTTGATTCCGATGCCCTGAAGGGGGAGATTGATTATCTTGTTATTGACGGAACCCTCCCGCTGGAGCCAACCAGAAGCGCGGAGACGTGGATGAATATGCTCCAGATAATGAATCAGACTGGCCTTGTAATGGAATACAAGGCCGGGATGATTGCCGAAGAGGCGATCAGAGCCATGGGCATCACTGATCTGGACCGCTTCCGTGTCTCTGCCGAAGAGATGCAGCAGCAGGGCCCCTCAGCTAGCCAGCAGCTAGCGGTCATGGAGAAGATGCGGGGAGCCAGCGTCCAACCTCAAGAGCAGGTTGAGGCTGAAGTTCAGAAAGGCAACCTTGTTCCGATGGGAGAAGCTGCATGAGTACCACAGTAAGAGATGCTATCCGCCCTGACGTCGAGGCTAAGACGGCTACCTTCGTAGACGCGTCCTTCGCTGTGGCGGATCGTGAATGTATCCTAAGAACAGAGAAGGCTAATTCGACCATTATCGCCCTAGAAGACAAGATTACTTCTCTTAAGGAAGAGGTGCGGGAGTTGAAGGCCCTTATGGCCGCTGAGCCGGACGACAAATACTCCCTAACTAAGGCAAAACTTATCCGGCTTATGAAAGACCTTGGATATTATGAGTAGGGATCATGGCTGAAACCAGACCAACAGGCGAACAACTACGCTTCTTAAGTTCTAAGACAGGGGATCACATCCTCGACACCTATCTTGAGGCCGCTGAGATAGGGGACAGGCAGCTTTTTGACCTGCTGGATGATCTTTTTGACCCTGATGACAGCGGTAAATTCAGGTCAGACAACTTTCAGTTCCGTTACGATCCCTCAACATTCAAAGTCCAGCATCGCGTAGGGCAGTTTGCCAGTGCCACCTCTGATTGGATCGACCTAACCTTCTTCTTCAATCAGCGCGGCACATTCTCAAACAGCACAACTTACCAAAATTTCGATATCGTCACGCTTTCAACCAAGGACGTATATATAGTGTCCGGCCTTTCGGCAGGCGCAACATATGCTGATGAAGCTGCCTTCATCGCCAGCTCGAACACCACCAAAATTGTAGACGTGTCTGAGGCCAAAGACTGGGCCTCGAAAGTAAACGGACAGATTTCGTCTACAGACTACAGCGCTAAAGCATACGCGATTGGAGGAACGGGTGTCACCGATACCGCTGGCAAGGGTGCGGCCAAAGAATGGGCCACCGAGACCTCCGGCACCGTAGACACCGCCGAATTCAGCGCAAAGGAATACGCGCAGGGTACGCAGGCCGCTACGGGAGGCAGCGCTAAAAGCTGGTCCCAGGACGCTGACCAAGTTAACGGAGCGTCAACAAACGACAGGTCAGCAAAACAGTGGGCCCAAGGAACCCTGACAGGATCAACTCTCGGGGGCTCTGCAAAAGATTGGGCTACAACGGCAGAAGACAGTACGGTAGATGGCACTCTCTTCTCATCTCTTCATTATGCTGCCAAGGCAGCCACCTCTAAGACGGGGGCGGAAACTGCGGAAACAAACGCGGAGACAGCCGAAGCGGCGGCCGTCGTGGCTAAAAACGCCAGCGTGGCGGCGAAAGATCTGGCGGAAACCGCAAAGGCGGGTGCCGACACCGCAAAAGCAGGCGCGGACACCGCCAAGGCAGACGCGCTTACGGCAAAAGCTGGGGCAGAAACTGCGCAAGCAGCCGCAGAAGCGGCGCTTGATTCATTTGACGACGTATATTTAGGGGCGAAATCGTCTGACCCGACGCAGGATAATGACGGAGACGCGCTAACAGCGGGTGATTTGTACTTCAACACCACGTCAAACGTCCTCAAATACTATACCGGGTCGGCTTGGCAGGCCATTGCCGCCGACACAGACATCAAAGTTCTTGTCTCCGCTAACGACACCACTGCCGGATATCTAAACGGCAAGCTAGTCGCTGGCACCAACATCACCTTTACAGAGGGTTCTGACGGCGGAGACGAAACATTGACTCTAGCGGGCACTACTTTTGCCGCCACTGGGGCCAATTCCGATATAACGAGCCTCTCAGCCCTCTCCACGGCTTTAAGCATAGCTCAGGGGGGTACGGGCCAAACAAGTGCTGCTGCGGCCCTCACGGCCCTTGGAGGGACTACTTCTGCCGCCGCTCTCGCGGAGGCTACCGCAATGGCCGTGGCCTTAGGGTAAGGAGATAAAATATGCCAAACACATTTGTTAATGCCAAAGACGCTGATTTAACGACGTCGTTGGCCACGCTTTATACCGCCCCAACATCGAGCGGCAATGTTGCGATTGTTTTGGGTGTCTGCATAGCGAACAAGAATGCAGCGTCCCGCACAATTACCTTGGAGTGGCAAGATGCCAGCGACAGCAGCGCGGCTACTCAGCTTCTGTCTGGCGTCACCATTCCGGGGAACTCGACTCTCGAAATACTGGAGGGCGCGAAAATAATTCTGATGGCCTCCGATGTCCTTAGGTCAAAAGCCTCTGCTGCTTCCAGTCTGGACATAACGGTATCCCTGATGGAGGTCACCTGATGCCATATTTAGGGGGCAAGCCTGCTAATAAAGTAACGTCCTCAACCGATATAGAGGCGGGCGCAATAGATGCTAACGCAATCGCCACCGACGCGGTTGGCGCGGCGGAGATTGCGGCAGGAGCTGTCGGCGCGTCAGAAATTGCGGCAGGCGCGGTCACAGGCCACTCGCTTGCCACCATGGACACGGCCGCTGACCATGTCCTTATCTACGACTCAAGTGCTAGCGCTTTGGCAAAGGCCTTGGTCCCTGCGTCTTCTCAGGCAGTAACGGCACTCAACAACGCCACCGTGAATGAGTTGGTTACGGTGGGTGCTACAACTACCGAATTGGATGCCGAGGCTGCTCTGGTCTGGGATGGGTCACAGTTAGGGGTAGGCACTGCTAGCCCCGTGGCTGGCTCAGTTCTGCACAGCTACACCACGTCTAACGATGGAACGCTGGTGCATGAGGCGACTGGCGGCAATTCAATGCTGGTCATCAAGGGCAACAGAACCGCTAACCAAGACATTGGACATCTGAAGTTTACAAACGGAGCAAGCGGAGACCTTGCAGTTTTCAGAGTTGAAAGAGTTGATGCGAACGACTCAGGGCTACTAAAAATTTCAACTTACGACGGCGGCAGTTCAAACACAGGAATGATTCTGGATAAGGAAGGAACGCTCGCCCTTCCTTTGCAGCCGTGCTTTCGGGTGAGGAATTCCACCGCCATAAACAACGAGACTGGCGACAGTACCCTGTACACAATTATATGGAATGAGGAAGACTTTGATATCGGGGCAAACTTCTCCAACGGGCTATTCGCTGCGCCAGTGTCTGGGAAGTATCTCTTCCAAACAAATTTCTTAATTAAAGGTCTGACAGATAGCCATAATTTTCTTGATTGCATGTTCACTATCGGCAGCCAAGAGGACATTCGGTTCCGTTATCAAAAACTTAATAATAATAACACGGAGTTTGATTACAGCGGATACTACGGTGTTGCCGCTGGGTGCATCACCCAAGTAGGTTCGGGCGAAACAGTTGGCGTTCAATTAAGAGTTGGTGGGGGGTCCAAGGTCTGCGGCGTAGATTCCGCCCACAACACTCATTTCTCCGGCTTCTTCATAGGATGACGCAATGGCAGAATATCCAAAAGATTTGACAGACGCCCAGAGAGAAATTCTTGGAAGGGAAATGCGCCCCCATAGAATTGACGAATGGGTAACATCCCTATTTGACGGCACTCTTGCCGAAAACATGCCGTCCGATTCAGAGGATACTGATGGTATCGCTGCCGCTGGTGTTGCAGCTTCTGCCGCTGTTGAGGAAGCCATAGCAATTATAGAGAGCAGTCAACCACCTCTTCCTTACGACGAGCTTCGCCGCCGTGCATACCCAGACATCGGCGATCAATTAGATGACTTGTTTAAGCAGGGCGCATTTAGCGGGGATATGGCGGCTGTCTTACAGGCTGTCAAAGACGCACACCCGAAAGGATAACAGATGCCATATTTTGGATTTGAACCCACCGCATCCGACACGATAACTGTCTACAGGTACGTTGCGATAGGCGGCCAGACAGATTTTACTGGCACAGACGCTAACGGACTGACTCTTAGTTATGATACGGGGGATGGCTCCTGCCAGGTTTGGCTGAATGGGATTAAACTTGATTCAAGCGATATAACGGCAACGAATGGGACTACGGTTGTCTTAGCCGCCTGTACAGTAGGCGATATCGTCCATATCCAAGCCACCAAGGCTTTCATACCCGCCGACGTTGTGCCAAAGGCTGCGGGAGGAACATTTGATGGCGCGATAACTGCGCCGAGCCTTACGTTAAGTTCCACACCTCTGCCTGTTGCCTCTGGCGGAACGGGAGCGGCTACTCATGCTGCTAATGGCGTCTTACTTGGTGCGGGAACTGGCGCGGTGACGACAGCCGCGCCGGGGTCAAGCGGCAATGTGCTAACATCAAATGGTACTGTCTGGGCAAGCGCAGCCGCACCTTCGACAGACCTGACGGCTATTGCAGACGGTACTGTCTCAGCGCCTTCACTTGCAAATTCCGGTGATAATAATACAGGCGTGTATTTCCCAGCAGCGGATACGGTCGGCATCACAACAGGCGGCAAGGAGCAGTTCAGATTTGGTTCAAACCGCATTCAAGGCGGATTTAAGAATTTGTTAATAAATGGAGGGTGGGCCATCTGGCAAAGGGGCACCTCGCTTGGAGGTACCGACGATGCTGGCAACGCTTACGGTTCGGCTAACTATCAATATTTCGCTGACGGTTGGTGTACCTATTATGGCTACGGCTCTTCCGCAAGATATTCTATGGCTAGGTCTACAACCGCAGACGGTACAACTGGCACCTATTCTCTTCAGTTACACATAGACACGGCCGACACCGATAACTCGACGGCCAATCGCTTTACGGGGATTATACAAAAGATAGAGGGTCAGAATATTAGACGTCTTCTAAATTACGGAACGTCAAACGCTAAGGCCTGCACGTTATCATTCTGGATGAGGTCGTATGTAGCAGGGACGCATTGCGTTGCTCTCTACAGCGAAGACACTAATCGTGCTTGCCCATTAGAATTTACAGTTGCCGCTTCAAATGTCTGGGAAAAACACAGCGTAACCTTCCCAGGCGATGATAATACTGGGTTTTCTGAATTTGGTGCGGACGAAAACGCCAGTCTCTGGGTCGTTTTCCCGTTTCATACAGGCTCTACCTACCATGGAACGGAGGCTCAGTGGCAGGCGAATGAAAAATACGCCACCTCGAACATGGTCAACATGGTAGGGACAGCAAATGTGTACATTCTCTTAGCTGACGTCCAGCTTGAGGTCGGCTCGGTTGCTACGGATTTCGAGATGGTTGACTACGGTACAGATTTGGCGCGATGCCAACGCTACTACTATCAATTCGATATCACTGGCGGTAACCGATTTATAGGTGGCGGCTACGATCCCACGAACATCCTCTGCTCAAAAGTCGAGTTCCCCGTAACGATGAGAACTTCGCCCACTGTCAGAGTACAGAACGACAAATATCGAGTCGCGCATGATGGCTCTATTCACGATAGTTCTGTTGGTCTTTCCTTCAACATAGACAAGTGGGGGTACATGGTGCAGGTCGGTAGCGACCTCTCAACCATAACGCAGGGAGAGACCTACTGGATTCTAAATAACGGCGGGACGGCGGCTAATGCCCGTGTCCAATTTACTGCGGAGCTGTGACCATGAAATACTTCAAGCTGTCTCTGGGCTACACCGAAGACGAAGAGGGCGTCAGGACTCCCATCGTCACAGGATACGAGATGGAGGACCGAAGCGGCGGTATTGTTAACATTCCCGAAGACCCTCTAAATAAAGAATACATACAAATGATGGAGGAGGTGGAACTCGGCACCAGTGAGATTATCGATAAGCCGCTAGACCACGTTCCAACATGGTCTGATAAGCGTCGAGAGAAGGTTGCCTCTGGCGGATATGGCACTTGGCAGGAGCAGATGGAAATTATTGGTGAGCAAGGCATAGACGCTTTTCAGGAACATATCCAAACGGTTAAGGCCGCCATCCCAAAGCCATGATGGAATATAAAGATAATTTTAGGGGCGCACCGGAAAGGTAAAAGCCATGTCTATAAATCGTAGTATCGCAGACTTGCTCAGAAGCCACTCTACTATACCGACTTCTCTCAGCTCGACTTCCCCTGTCGAGGATACGGTAGCTAAGACAGCCGCGTACTCCGTGGTTGCTGGAGACAACAACAAGGTAATCCTGTGTAGCGCTGCCTCGGCTGACTACAACATAACTCTTCTGGCAGCAGCTACGGCTGGTGATGGGTTCAGCATAACGATCCGCAAGACAGACACCACCAAGTATCGGATTACGTTAGTAACAAACTCCTCAGAGACCATCTCTGGGTTGCCAGACCTCAGACTCGTACAGCCTCAAGCATCAGCGACGCTGATCTCGGACGGCAGCAACTGGCACATCATCGATCATTCATCTTTGGCGGTTGAAGGCAACGCAGTCGATAATCCCTGCGCCCAAGTAGACCAGATGGATAATGCCTACGCTGTTCGTACAAATCTTGGAGATGCGGGTAATAAATACTTTATTGACCGCTGGAAAATAGACAAATCCAGTACTCCGTCAGCGAGATATACCTTTTCTATTCAAACGCAGGGCGGAGTGGACGGGCGATCCAGATATTACAAGATGCTTTGCACATCGGGCGATACGTTCAATGCCACCAACGATTGCCAAAGCATCAAACAGCATCTTCTGGGTCACGGGAAGCAGAACTTCATGCACCACAACGGGTTTTTCGGGGGTGGCGTTCTTAGCATGGATGTTATGGGGCACCTCGACACGCCAGCCGCTCCCTACACGCTGGCTATAGGTCTCCATACATACGATGGAACTGGAAGGCAGTATGTGGGCAATGTGACGATAGACGCCGATGCAACATGGCAAAGGGTTTATTTGGTCATTCCTCCAGACACAACGGCACGCCTAGACAGCCACAACGGAAACGCTGGGGTTATAGGCATTGGTCTTTGTGCTGGAGACGGACGATTTGCAACTAATAACACTTGGGAGAATTGCGACGCTAACGACCTTTCGACTTCGAGTAGCCAAAACTGGGGGCACACAGCGAACAATTACATTGCTTGGACTAATGTAAAGTTCCAGCCTGGACAAATTGCCACTCCGTTTGTTGCTAGGACTACGGCGGAAGAGACGGAAGTGGCCCGATATTACTTCCAGAGGATAACTGGGGAGACAGTCATCAGTTGGAACGTGAACATAGATACCACCACTAGCGGGTATTTAATGGGGAGGTTGCCATTCCCCATGCGAGCTACGCCCACGATGTCGTCCACCCTCGATCACGCGAACACTCTTGTATCCGCCAATAGTTATATTATGAGCAGTGCGGGAAGCCCTTATATCTACGACAACGAGGCATTTTACCAAGGGTTTGTATTGAGCGGCGCGACTGCTGGATATGGAGCTAGAGTAACCGTCAAAGGGACGAACTTTCTACAGTGGGATGCAAACATATGAAAAAATACATCAAGCACACGAATGTTGACGGGATTGTCGTCTACGAGGCGGAGGGAGAGAACATCTTCATACCTCCAGATGAGTTAAACAGGCACTACATCCAGCTTCAAAAGGAAGTCGCAGATGGCGAGGCTGTCATCGAAGAGTTAGAGCCAGAGACGCGTCATGGTGGAGGCTAACTTGTAAGTTATGTTTTACGTTCGTTGGGTTTTCCCTATCCTACTGTTTATGGTTTTTGCGCATTCAGCTCAAAGTGAGGAATTCACAGACTCTTCTGGGGAATTTGGGTTTATCGCCAGACAGGCCTACCCAACCTGCGGGCCTATGATAGCCTTACATAATACGCTGACACAGAAGGGCCCTTTGAAAATCATGTCTCGCCTTGACAAAAAGCACGCCATCAACGTGTACATAGACAAGGATTTGGACTGGGCTTTAGTGCTGGTCAAAGCTGACGGGACAGCGTGTCTAATTCAAACAGGGGTTAATTGGCCAGTCGAGCCCACGGGAGAAGGGGTATGAGCGGCGAAGAACAAATACTTAGAGCTGTCGGAAAGCTGGAGGGACGTATGGAGGCTATAGCCTCCGATGTTGCCCAGCTTAAGCAGGACATCGGGGAGGTAAAATCACAGGCCAATAGATGGAAGGGAGCATTCGGCTTCGTTCTTATATTTGGCGGAATTTTAGGGTTCATTGGAAACTTCCTGATGAGTCTCCTAAACTCCGGCTCTTCTGGGCCATGACCGCTAATCAAATTGTTCTTCTTGTTGAGAAGGTCGGGATTCCCCTCCTTGTTGCCATGGCGGCCGCGTGGGGTTTGTGGAAGTTGCTCCAATATATCCTTAAAGACTTCAAGGGTGATTTTCTCCAGAAGCATGACGACTTAGAGCGGGAGATAATCGAAACAAAGCAAGAGCTTCTTACCGCGATCGTCACACTCCGCACCATGGCTGTGCAGCAAGTAGACAGGGTTCGGACTGTCGAGAGAAATATATATAGATTTCAAGATGCTGTTCGCACTAAGCTGAATATGTCAGCTCAAGATTATGAGAACACAAGGAAAGAGAAGTACGACGAAGCCAAGGCTGTCTTGGAAGACGTCGGGAAGATCAACGGTGATTAACCTTATATACTGCAACCAACCGTAGGAGATGTGCTGTGAAACAAGTTGATTTAACCAAGATGACTGTCCATGTCCCGCTAGGCAAACCTAGCAAACCGGGTTTTGCGCCAGTCATGGCAGGCAAGTGCAAAGTTCAACGAGGCAAGAAGCAGCCGCGCAAGTGAAAGCAAAGACAGCGCTTCAAGCGCTTGAACAGCTCGAAAAAAATCGGGGCTGGGCATACATCCGCTCTATCATGGAGCGGGAAATTCTTGATGCCGCAATGAACATTGCCAAGCGACCCAATATGACTATGGAGGAAATCCATTATCGTAGAGGGGCAATCTGGGCAGCGGAGCGTCTGGTAGAGCTTCCAGACAGACTTCGTTTTGGCCTACAAAATAAAATCGCTCTTGATCCAGACGGGGACGACACAATCGAACCCACGAAGGATTATGCAGCACTAAATGCAACCAACCCCGCCAAGGCCGGGAAGGAGTAAACAAATGGCTTTAACACCACAAGACCCAAATCAGATGGCCGCGTCTGTAGACAGGATCGCCGCTAATCGCATGGGAGTACCCGCAGCGGAACAGCCCGCTGCGCCCGCACCAGTAGCGCCGGAGCCGCCAGCCCCTAAAGATACCGATCAGGACAAGGCCGCCGCCAAAGCTGCACCCGTGACGGAAGACGACAAGGCTGTACAAGAACCTTTGGAATACACCGTTGCCGTTAAGGTTAACGACAAGGATTATACCCAGAAGCAGGTGGAAGACACATTTGCCCGCTACAGTAAACTTAATCACAGGAACGCGCTTCTTAAGCCAATCCACAATGTGATTGAGAACTACCTCTCATCAAATCCTAACGAGAGCGTAGATTCGATAGCTCAAAAGCTGCAAACTCTAGCTGCTGGCGGGCAATCGGAGCCGACCTTTGGCGGGCAAGGCCCACAAGCAAATAACATTCCTGACCCGTCTTCGGCGACTGCCAGCCCTCCCGCTGGCGAGTCAAATGAAGACGTCTCTGCCGCTCTTAAGGAGTGGATAGACAAGAACGCTTTAGACAGTCTGCCCCCAGGCCTTGAGGCTCTTCTTTCCGAGCGTAGCGTGGTAGGAGATATGGGCGGAAGGATGAATCAGATTGAGGATGTTCTCTCTAAAATTATGCCTATGTTGCAAGGCGGCATGGATGCCGTTAGAGGGCAGACAGAGAACGTGAACAACCAGGCCGACGCAAACAGGCAAATGATGATTGCAACGAATATCGACAGAGCCCAACAGGCATTCAATATTCCTGACGATCAAGCTCCTCAATTTGAGACGTGGATTCAGATGATGGGTCTAACCTTATCTGACTTCCTAGATGCTGAGGACGCTCAGAGATATATGTCTGAGTTTGACCGCCACATCAAAGGCGGAAAATACGACGACCTTAAGGCAATGACAGAGAAGCGCCTCGCCTTCACTGGAAGCCTTGGCTCGACTCCTTCTACTCCAACGCCTCAAGCATCTGCCGAAGAGGGCCGCTTTAACGCACTCTCTGACAAAATTATGGCCCAGAAGGGGCTGGCTTGATGTATAAGAAAAAGAAGAAGAAGGGACGACGCACTTAAGCCTTGTCTCTAAAATCCTACTCTCCGCGCTACGGCCCGGAAAAAAATTCATCTGGCGAAGGACATCCCGCCCGATAACCTGACTACTGTCCCAACTTCAACAGCCGAAGAGGAGATTTATCATGGCTGCTGTACAAGGGCTTCGAGGTACGGGCGAATTCGGCACGGACTTCCGGCCCAAAAACTATCGTGAATTGTTCACGCTCTTAGAGCCTAACGGCAGCGCGCCGCTGAATGCTCTCTTGGCGATGGGCTCGTCTGAAGCTACCGACGACCCAGAGTACAAGAACTTCCGCGACGAGCTTCCTGACCGGACTCTCAAAGTCAACAACGGCGGCGGGTATAACAACTCGGCCACCACTATCGTTGTAGACTCCGCTGATGACAATAAATACGCCATCAAGGGCGCAATCGTCATCAATTCCGAAACTGGTGAGGTCATGCACGTTACTGCTGACACCACCGCAACCAACCTCGTAGTCACTCGAAATGTTGGCGGTACATCGTTTACGATTGCCGACAACGCTGATCTGTTCGTTGCTGGGTTTGCGGCGGCGGAAGGTGCGGATGTTGCTACTCCAATCTCGTTTGACGCCACCGTGGCATCAAACTACACGCAGATTTTCCGTACCGCGTTCTCAGTAAGCGGAACGCTTAAGTCAACCTACCTCCGTACTGGAGATAAGGAAGACGAAGCAATGACTAAGGCCCTCAAACTTCATATGTCCGATATCGAACGCGCTATGTTCTTCGGCAAGAAGCATGAGGCTTCTGGTTCTACCGCAACACCGACACGTTACACTGGCGGTCTCACGACTCAACTCACCAACGTCATTGACGTATCAAGCGCCATTGACGGTGATGGGTCCATGTCTGAGTCCCAGTTTGACGAGCAGCTTATTTCGACCGTGTTTAAGTTTGGGTCGAAGCAGAAAGTTGCGTTTGTCGGAGAGACCGTCGCACATCATCTGCAAGAATTCGGTAAAAACCGCTGGCAGCCAACGCAAGTTGAAGGTAGCTACGGCGTGAATTTCACGCGCTACCAGACATTTGCTGGCGACCTTCTGGTTCACCTGCACCCCCAATTCCGTCAGGTGCCGAACATGAAGCAGGCGATGGTCATCATCGATTTCCCATATCTCACCTATCGCTATCTGCAAGACCGCGATACGAGCCTGATGGAAAATCGGCAAGGCCCCGGCGTTGACGCCGTTACCCACGAGTACCTCACCGAATGCGGTTTGGAACTCATCCAAGACAAGGTCCACAGCTATATCAAGAAGTGGGCTACCAACGCTTAGTGGGACGACGGTTTTAGTATCTATGCGTATCTTGAGGGGGCAGTGTGCCCCCTCATCCTTTTCAGGAGATAAACATGGCTGAAGCCAAACAAAATAAAGACTCATCCTACAAGTATTACGAGAGCCGTGAAAAAGAGCCGTACAGCTTTAATTGTGCGGACTACAAGCCCATCAGAAATTTCACGTCTGGCCGCCTTGAGTGGGAAATTCCAGCCGAAGACATCGACCGCTTCGAGCGCCATCATTTCGTTGAGATAGGGCGGGTAGTGCCTAAACTTATTCAGGAGCGCGGAGCGTAAAATATGCCGTATTATCTGGCTAATGGTGAGGTCTACTCTGGGGAGTACCACACCCATACGGATGGGACGGTTGGTACTGGAGCCTCCCATACGTCCGATAGCAGGATTCTGTCTACGGTAGACCCCGGAGAATCCTCTCAAAATCCCCACATAAGAAAGGGGAATTCTCCTCTGTCTACACTCGTCTTCCAAGCTCTTCGCAGATTCGGAGACTTTAACGCTACGACTGTGAGCGGCGATGTGATGATGATGATGATTGAATTTGCAAACGAGGTTATCGACGACATCCGGCAACACCGTTACTACGTTGGATCGCCTGTCTTGGATTACTATCTAAGTGTAGACGACGTGCGTCCAGTTAATGATTCCATCATTAGAGCCGGACTTTTGTTCAGGTACGCCGCCCAGCAGGGCAGCGAGATGATGGAGATGTACGCTCCCGCATATTGGAAAACTCTTAACCAGCATATGTGGAACGATCTGGCTGGCAACACGAAGGTTCGTATGCGAATTGTGGACGACGGCACAAACCCATCCCATTCGCCTAATACCATAAGCTCAGTAAACGGGCTGACCAAGGCCACAACAGGAGCATCAAGTTCTAACACTGGGCCTATAACGAGCCGCTTTGCGAGTAACTAATGGCCAGCACAAAGTCCCCTCATGGCGTAGACACCAAGGTTGTTGCTTACGAGAACTTTATGGGGCTCGACACTAGCCGTGACCGGGTAAATCAAGACACCCAGCAGGAACAGCATCTCAGCCTTATAGAAAACGCCACATGCGATTGGCGCGGACAAATTGTCCGAGACCCCTCTGCCTCATTCAAAGAGGGGATGAACAAGGTCAAGCATGTACGCCATTTTGGAGAGAACGAACTGGCGTGGGCCGAGCAGACTGGTGCGGGCATAGACCTCACCACTTCTAGGGACCACACCAAGGCAGGCGTTTACCCCACGAATGCCACAGTTACGTCTACGATATTTAACCAACAAGCTCACTTTTTTGTCAGGGCTCTTCCAGCCCACTTCTATGACGGAGTCTTGTGGAAGGTTAATAGCTCGCCAGCTTTGGCCACCTTAAACCCTCAGTTTGCTACGACTGTTCAGAGAAGACTGGCGGTGGCAGGCATAGCAGGCAAGGAGACACAGGTACATTTAAGCAGGGTAGACAACGGTCAGATTTTTCCAGACGACGAAGACCCAGACAGCACGGATGTACTCCGCGCGGGCTTTATAGATGTCGGAAACCAAATAGGGTCTGCCGATAAGATCACGGGCCTATCCAGCTTTGAGCAGGACAAGCTGGTCATATTCACGGCAGACAGAGCCCTGATATACGGCATAGACCCCAGCATTCTGCTTTGGCAGATAGATACCAGAACAAACATTCACATTGGCTGCATAAGCCACAATACGATTGTTAGTGCTGGGACTGACGTATTATTTTGCTCCAGGTCGGGCGTTCATTCCATCCAGCGGTCTACGGAGAACGGAATTCTCGTTTTCTCCTCAAGTATGTCAGACAAGATTGATCTTCTGTACCGGGAATACTTCGCTTCTGTGGAAGACCCCCAAAGCATATCGGCTGTCTGGGATCAGGATGAAGCTCAATATCACATCTTCTTCCCCCAGCCAGGTGATACAAATATCAAGAGACTGACCCTGTCTACCAATCCTGAGGGCGAGGCCCCTGTCCCCAAGTGGTCTACGGGGAACTTCTTGAATTCGCGGTGCGGTTCATTCCTTAGTGGGCAGCTTGCTTTAGGTACGCCAGGGGGTGTCTACACCGTAAACAAGACTGAAAGCACTGAGGGGTACACCCCAGACCTTAGTATATTAACTCCAATTTTGTGGCACGGTGACCTCATAGGCACCAAGCAGACCCACTCACTTATACTCCAGGCCCATGGCCAGTCGGTTGTGACCATATCCGCCACAGATGATCTCGGACGAGATTTGGGGTCAATTACATTTGAAGTGGACGATACGGACGACAACAGGTTCTTCGGCGTGCCAATTTCCTCACAATACGAAAGAAAGTGGGAAACTCGCTATAGAGGCGCGCAGTATAAAATTGTCTCTGACGGCGGGAGTGGCACTTTCCGCATAACTGGCTTCGCCGTCGTAATCAGGAAGTAGGCATATGGCACGACTTCGACAGCAAAATCCGCAGAATTACGGTAGCTCCAGCAATATCAATGCGGAGTTTGAAAATCTCACTCGCTATGTAAACGCGGGCGAGCTGGGGGACAAGACAATCGGCGAGTTGCTCGCTGTCCTGTTTAATTCCAGTGGAGAGTTTGCTGGCCCCATAGAACTTAGAAATGATAGCTCTGCTGGGCTTCAGTACCGTATCGGATCGTATGCTGATGCTAATACTGGCTGGATTACTCTAGCCTCCCTTGCTGACTTGCGTGGTGCCGCAGGCTCCACGGCTGGTGAGATAGGGGCCCCCATCTTCCACGCCCGGTCGGATATTACATCTACCTCGGGACAGACTGTCTTCGACTATGCCCACGTCGCTACAGACACGCTCCTTGTCTACGCCGATGGAGTTCTGAAGCAAGCAGGCGGCAGCAACGATTACACCACATCTGTCACGGCGGGCACGGCTAGCGCGGGCGCGGTCACATTCAATTCAGCCCCATCCACTGGAACTGTAGTTACCATCTTCAAAGTACGCTCGACGTCTATCACGGGCTTTACCCGAAGCGACACGCTGACAACCGCCAGCACATCTAACTTCGTGTTCACCCACGACGAAGACACCAAGCTCCAAGTTTATAAGAATGGCATTCTCCAGAGGGAGGGCGGGAGCTTCGATTACACCAGTATTCCTGCCACCAATGTAATTCAGTTTAACAGTGCTGTTGCCTCAGGAAACCTAGTTACAATCATCACTGTTGAGAACATTTCGTCCTCAGCCGTAACTGGGCTGATGCTAGAAGGCACATTCACCGATTCGACTACAGGAAAAATACCTTTCAGCAAGTTACAGATCGCCGATAATGACATCACAACTGCAAAAGTTAATGGTCTAGCGACAACCCTTAGCACCGCTGCGAAGATAACGGCCGCCTCTACGACGCCGACAGGCCCAGCGACGGGCGATCTCTGGCTTGATACATCGGGCACTCCGAACAAACTTAAATTCTACGACGGGACTCAATTCCTTGAGACAAGTCCGGCGTCGTCTTTGCCAACATTTGCGGTTAGTAATGCGTCCCAGTATGTACGCGTAAATGCGACTGGCACCGCCCTAGAGTACGGAAATGTAGATTTAACGTCTGTGATTCCCGTAACTCAGAAGGGGGCCGCGTCCGGCGTCGCCAGCCTAGACAACAGCGGGCGGCTTCCGTTCACGCAACTCCCCACTGTTTTGGCCACGGACACTTTGTATTCAGCCCCCGCCGCAGTGGCTAATGCCACTACTATTATCACGCGCATATGGAAGCAGAAAGTTAGGATAGACGGGGTTGCCGTAAGACTTTCTAGCGGCACCTGCACATTCCAGATACACGCTGGAGGGGTGAACGTCGGGTCCACTATTTCCGTTAGCAGCACGCCAAGTGAAACAACTCTGGGGACACCTGTTGAAATAGACGGGACTACGTCATCCAAGAGTGTGGGGTACACGATTACATCAAACTCTTCAGGTGCAGACTTGGAGGTATCTTTAGCGGTGAGTGTTATCAGTGCATGATCGAGGTTATATCGGATGCTAAACTTTTTGCCCCTTGGCTCGCAAACAGGCTCGGTTATGCCGAAGTCTGGAAAGATGGCGCTGGGTATGGATTTTTATACAACGATGAGCTGGTCGGGGCCGTGGTGTTCACAGAATTCACGGGGAGAGACATTCACGTCCATATCGCCTCGCAGAATCCAGTATGGTTCACCAGGCCGTACCTTAAGTTTATATCCGAATACCCTTTCGTACACTGTGGCGTTGAGAGGGTCACAGCTCTCATCGACGAGAAAAATGAAAGAAGTAGACGCCTCTTCAAAGGATGGGGAGGATGCGAAGAGGGAAGACTCAGGAACTACATCGCAGACGGACAAGATGCAATCGTCTGTGGAATGCTTAAAAGAGAGTGCAGGTATCTAAATGTCTAAAAGAGCCCCCAAGCCGCCACCGCCTCCTCCCGACTATACGAAGGAGAAAGCAGCGTTTGCTGAGTCTGAATTTGCTAACCGCAAAAAACAGGCCGACGCATACAACCAAGCTGTAAATACTTTCAACCAAAGTCTTGCGGGGTATAGGCCTCAAATAGATGAGTTTGGGCAAACTGTGGGCGGCCTAGGGATAGCTGACTACACAGACGGAGGACGCCAATACACTACCGGGCTGAGCAACTTGCGGCGCGGCGTGTCTGGCTTGAACTTCGCTAGAGCAAAGCCGTCCTTTGAATCCACTGTTAATTCGCCTTGGGGTGCGGTAAGCGTCGGTACACCCACCCTGCAAAACGCCAACGAGAGCCTTAGGTCTCAGATGATGTCTGATATCAGCGGCATAGGTTCTCAATTAAGCGGACTGGCGTCAGAGCGCAGGGCTGAAGAAGGAAGGGTTAGAGGCTTTAGAAGCGGACTTCTCGGAGAGCTTAGCGGCCTGAGCGACAGAATCGGGACAGCGGGCATAGGAGATGAGCGCGGGATAAACCAATTAGGATCAGAGCTGTCTGGCCTGTCATCTCGCCTATCAAGTTTTGAATCTCCCATAGCAAGCCAGCTATACGGCTCAGGGGATCAGACTTTCCCGACTATACAAGGCTCTTTGGCTGGAGCTAGGTCGGGCATAGAAGGCCTTAGAACTAGGCGGGCAGATGAGCTTAACCGCATATCTGACTTCCGAACCGCGCAGCAGGGGCAATACGATGCCCTGAGGGAACGATTTAACCCGTTCACAATGGCTGACGAATCCGGCATCAATGAATTATTGCGTGATGTCGATGCGCAAAGACTTAATATCGAACGCTTCGAGTCGCCAATATCCACAGACTTTGGCCGCACATCTGCTCGCTTGACGGACCTTTACGGGGACGCGCAGGGGCTTTTGTCGGACAGGCGTAGAGAGCTTGACAGAATCTCCGAGGCAGAGCGCTTAGCTCGATCAGGAGCTAGGGCCATTAGAGGAGAGGCTCAGGGGGCGAACATTTACTCCGCCGCTGGCCTTAATGCTTTGGAGGACGCCATAGGGGACGTCAGAGAGCAGACATCAGGATTCTCGTCCGTTCTGCCCTTCAACTTTGGCCCCGCAACTCAAAATGTAACTGAGGCTGAAACCCGTCTTGCGGCCCTGCGGGAACAAAGAGGAGGGGCATTAGATGACTTACTGGCTCGCGCTGGGACGGCTTCTGGCGGAATTGCCGACATACCCCTCCAGGACGAGGCGGCTATACGCGAACGCCTATCAAGTCTGGGAGGCATTGGTACAGACCTTGCGCCATTCTCTGGAGGACGTGTCGGAGAAGTTCAGGCACAAATTGACGCGTCGCGGGGCATCCTCGACAACCGACTCGCAGAATTGCAGACACGGCGCGGGGAAATCGAAACCGAAGCGCAGACCCTTTTAGAGCAAATCGGAGCAGACAGCTTTACTGATTTAGCCTCTATAGAGGCTCGGCTTGACGATCTGGGGCTTGTACAAGAGAAGCAGCAGCTATTTGCCGCCAAGCAGGCTCTTGATGAAATCGCCCAGATTGAGCAGAGCCTCAATCAAGAACGACAGCGCCTTGAAGCTGACAGGGAGGCGTCTGACTTCGCCAAGTTACAGGAGCGACGTGAGATACTGGCCGCCCTAGGTCCGGGCGGGGTTCCTCAATTTCAGGATGCCACAAGTTCGGCCCCTCTGACAGCGGCGGAATACCTAGCCCTGCTGGCTAGGGGCCCCGAAGAGGAGGAGCAGTTAGCGGCGGCGGGAAGTCCGTTTAGCAGCAGTCTTGGCGTAATAAGGGTGTAGCCTCCGATGTTCTCCGCAGCACTTGGATTAGCCGGATCAGCCTTTAAGATGATCGGGGCTTCTAATGCGGCCAAGGCGCAGGCCGCCGCCACTATGCACGCTCAGGCCGTGCAAGAGCGTATGGCTCTCAAACAGCATGAGCTTAACCTTCTGAATATGGGAGCTGCCCGCGATAGGGAGCGAGACCTGCGGGAGGAAAATGCTTATCAGAGAACTCAGGAAACTATCGACAGGCGCATTACGGAGAACGAGCGCCGCTTCGCTGAGAAGGAATTATTAGAGTACAAGAACGTCCTCAAGCAAGAGAGGCTTGATACAGAGACAAGGCAAATCAAGGAAGACGCTGCTGCCGCTAGGGAGCGCGCTTTTGTTTTGTCTGAAATTCTTAAAAATCAAGACTTGCGTGGCGAAGAGAGAGACTTCGCCATTAGTGAATTACGAAAAGCTCAAGATGTTGCATCGGACGAGCGAGTTGAGGATCGGTTACGGCTGGCTGATGAGCGGGCCACGCTTTCCTCCGAGAGGGATTTTGCCAGAGAGGCTTATGAGAACACTCGCAGCCAGCGCATAAGAGACAGAGAGGCAGAGGGCGTTCTTAGAGAGAGAGTTCTTACTGAACTCGACGGCTTGTCAGCCGACATGGATATAGTGACGGATGAATTCCTGTCAGCCGGAGACATATTAAGTGCATTCCCCAGCTTTGATGAGGCAGACCTAGCAGGCGAAGAAGCGCGCAGAACACAACTAGCATTTGAAGACATAGACCGCGCACGCATAGGGGACAGGTCGGAGTTGAGCGCTGCCGAAATACGCAGGGGCATGGATACAAGCACTGCGGCTAGTATGCGCGGTAGGGACATGACTAGGCAGTACGCCGACCTGTACGCCAAGGCTCGTCAGACCGCTAGAGACGACGCCCTAAAATACATTCAGGGTCGGCAGACCGTGGGGACGGAAAATCTTTCGCAGCGTTTGGGCTTGCGTAATACGCTCTTGTCTCAGGCGGCAGTCCCAGCTCAGGCTAGCCTAGAGTCTCTTCTTAGGCTTCCAGCTCTGCCTTCGGGCGTTCAAGAGTTGTCTGCTCTTCCGACAGGCGTACAAGACAGAGACCTTGTAAGCGCACTTAATTATCGGGCTCCTGTTGCGATAGACAGCTCTGTCTACGACAGGCTGTCTGGCCAAACTGGAGGTGGTCTGGCGCAATACCTGAACCCCAGAAGCGCTGCCGTGTCTGAAGGGGTAAGAGGGATACAGTCTGGTATTCTTCCCCCAAGAGTCCGCAGTTTTGATCCGAGTTCTACTGGCCTAAGACAGGCAGCTTCTCTGGGGCAGCAGCAACTAATGGATGCTGCTGGGCAAAATTACAGAACTCAGTCCGGGCTTATGAAAGACGCTGCTGCTGGTGTCGGAACGGCTATGGGACAGCTTGCCACTGAGGGCGGAGGCGTACTGGATATGCTAGGCAAGAAATATAACTGGTTTGGCATGGGCGAAAAAGACAGCCCTTTAACCCGACAAAATAATAGCGCTGTTAATCAGGTACCGTCTGGATGGTACAAAGAAGACCCCTACGTCGGTTAGGAATTTTAGATGTATTTTTGGGAAACAATTAAGGGCTGGAACGAGAGGGAGAAGGAGCTTCTCGACAGGCGCACTGACGTCTTCCGTGTCTTTAATGAGTACAGGAAGCAGTTCCCCGAAGCTACCCAAGCTGAGTTAGAGAACGCCCTGAAGGGCGCTGGCGGCTCTTACTGGATGGGCCTGCCAAGAGACGAGACGATGGCGAACATCGTCAGAGAGAATGAAGAGAGAAAAGCAAAGCGGGAAGAAGACGAGAGTCTAGCAGCTATGCGTAGTCGTTTTACGGCCCGTGGGGAGATGATGCCCCATATTACGGCGGCCATCAATGCGGCGGGTCCGAAAGAATCAAGGGAGGAAATACAGAAGAGAATTGTACGCGACATTTACGGTGAAGGTTACGCTGGAACAATCCCCCCTATGCTTAACAATTTGTTAACGGACAGATTGATAACAACAACGCGTAATGACTTTAGAAATAAACTCATCCGGCAAATGGCCGATGACGCACAAAATGACGCCAGCGTTTGGACGCAAGCTCAAAGCAATCCACAGTTAATCGCCGACCGATATGGAGTGCCCCTTGAAACTGTGAAGGCGATGGGGGCCCGCTTCAAAACTCGTGAGGATGAGAGGCTGCGAGTAATAGAGCTTAACGAAAGAGAACAATCCGCAAAAATCGGAGAGAGGTGGGCGAAAGCGGGATTGACTGGCGACGCGGTTCTACAGGCAATCAGAAACGAGATGGGGCCGGAGTGGGTCGAGAGAAACATGCTTCACCTTAAGCCATGGATGGAGTTGGCGGACAAACGCGTTAAAGATGAGGAGCGCACCCTAACCGAGGGGTCTCATACCAAGATGAAAGAGGCCTTCAATAGCATCAATACGGGCGAATCTATGAAAGATTTGGTTGCGGTTCTTATGGGGGGAGATGCCGAAGGCTGGGACAAGGCACAAAATAGGGTAGAAATTATGATATCCAGGGCTATAGACAATGCCTTGGGGGGTATGACAGAGGAAGATTACGCGCGCATAAAAAGCACCAGAGATGCCCTAGTTAAAAAATGGAAGGAACAGATACTTGATACCGCGAAAACTATGGCTAACGCTGCGGACAATACTTACGATTCTACGATTAGAGAAAACCGAAGAGAAGCAGCGCGGACCGTGCGGCAATCTCTGGCGTCGGGGCCGAAATCCTTCGATTCCCGCAATGCGGGCTACCTAGCGGATGTTGGTGTTAAGCTCGGAGACAATGTTGTCTCAGACACGTTGAGGGAAACTATTCGGAAGGCTCACAGCGGCTTAGCCGAAGACGGCAAACTACCGTTCAGCGATGTCCAGGGCAGGGCCTATGGGCAAGAGTTGGAACGCGCCATTGTACAGTCTATCTCTAATAATATTGCCTTCCCCAATCAGGAAGCGGCAATGAAGTTCTATCAGAATGTCGCGCAAATTCAATTTACTCCCGACGATTTCGTGGGCGCTGACTCTAATCAAAAGCTAATAAATAGGATACAGAATTCCCAGATATTCAAAACATACGCTGACGCATATAGCCAAGATAAGGTTAGCGATATCATGGAGAGAGCCGCCATGGGCGGCGCGGGGTACACGAACACAAGCTCGCAAAAATTCTATGCTGATGTTAAGTCTCAGTTAATAGAGGGTATAGACGGCGATGAGGCTCGATATAATATAATCACTACGGGAGATGGCGCGGTCCAGGCGCTGGAAGGCACTAACTTACTCGTGGCCCTGAGACTTTTGAAATCCAATATGGCAGCAGCGCGTACCGCTTTTGGCTTGCAGATGGATCATAGAAAAGAACTTGTCGATTGGGGCGGCAGGGACAGCTTCCTGCCAATCGGAGAAAAGTGGAACGAAGACGCATTCAACGACGCGACTGTGTACTCGCAGATGAGGGAGGATCAACTTGTTAGAAAAATTGACGGTAAAATTAGCGCGCTGGAAGCGTCCATAGCCGACGATGAGGCCGCTGCTGCAAATAGTCCTCAAGGAGGCGGCGTAAACCTAGACAGATTATTTGCCTGGGAAGATAGAAGGATAACAACTCCTCTCCAAAGAGGAGTATCAAACCCAGCCCAAACGATGCTTGGTATTGAGGTTGGCGGCAGAACTGCGAGGAGAGATATCGGCGTAGTGCCTGCGCAAGGTGGTCTTACTTCAGCTCAGTTAACTTCTAACCAGCATGGGATAATTCACGCCGTAAATAATTCCGTCATGGCATATCTGGAATCCTTAAAAGACAATGGCGGGCCTTTCGAGCCCCAGGCTTACACTAACGCCATTCAACGGGCTCTTGACGGCCTCAATAGTGGACACAAGAGCATGATTGAAGCCGTCCTCGCCGACCGCGAGAAGGCTTCGGGCAAACTGACTGTTGACGATTTACAGACGTTGAAATTGATTCCTGATTTAGAACAGATGAAGCTAGTCATACCCAACTTCAATCCAAGGATGGTATGGAACGCCTTCCCATTCGGAGTGTATGCCAGAAGGTACGATGACCATCCGCCCAGATAACCCCGAAATAGAAGGGCTAGGTTAGAGAGACAGGACGACCTAACACATATGGGGAGTTAGACTCCCCAGTTCACAAGCGGAAACTGGAGAACCGAAGTGGCCGACAAATTTATCAATAAGGACTACCTCAAGGAGCCCGTACTCCCTAATCAGCAAGCTCCTACCACTGCCAATCGGGTAGAGCTGGACGACTACTCTTCTTCGTTTGATCCCGCAACAATTATGCGAGACCCGAGGTTTCTAAACGACCTCCGTCAGCATATGGCGAGTCTTGGTAAATTCTTCACCAACGACTCAGACATGATCGACGAGTTTTATAGCGACCAAACCTTCACTCTATTGAATACATATGGTGCTGCTAGAGACTGGTATCGGACATCCCAGCAAGACGAGGTAGCGCGCCTCAGGTCGAGACGCCTAGAGAACGTCTACAGGAATATGCCCAACTTCTGGGAGGAGGGAGGCAGAGACTGGAAGGACGCAATATGGGATGGCGGCTTTGCCATCATCACCGACCCTCTAAATCTAGTGCCGGGAGCCGCCGCCCTAAGAATGGGCAGCCACGCCGCCAGACTTGCTCATATGTCTGGCAAGGTTGGTCGAGCCGCCGCTGTAAAGACAGGCGCTAAAGCTGGCGCTGTGTCTGAGGCTGTAATTTCTGGCGTTCAGGAAGGTATCACAGACGTAGCGCATCAAGGCAAAGACATAGCGCTGGATTTCCAAGACGAATATGACCCCTGGAGAACTGCAAAATCGGTCGGTATAGGAGCTGCCGCTGGCGCGGGTGTGGGAGCCGCAATCGGAACTGGGGCAGGGCTGATCGCGGGCAGACAGTCTCGCGGTATTTTAGACAAAACTCCCGTACTTAACCGACTTATCCCAGACCTAGCGTCGGAGCAGGTCGAGAAGCTAAGAAATTTTGGGTATTCGGACGCCGAGATTTCCCAAATGGGTCCGGGCTTGGTAACCCGTCTTACTGGATTTGGCGGGCGCAAAATAAGGACTACAGACACCACAGACGTAGACGGACAAGACATCCCGACAGGATTCACAGGGGATGCACCTGAGGTTATTAGGGCCGAAGAAGGCCTGCGTACTCGGGGCATCGTCACTCCTCGCTACGAGGAAGGCTTTATGGGGCCGCCCACAGAGGAGCCGGGGCCTCGCGTAGAGCCCTTGCGGGGGCAGCCCGAGACAAGACAGCCCGGGAGGCCTCCAGAGCCCGTCGAGAGAACTCCAGCAGAGTTGGAGAAAGAGGCCTACGACGCCAAGATGGCCGAGTTGGAGGGGGAGTTAGGACTCCCCAATACTTGGCGTGAAGACCTGGATTCGACCGTTGACGACTTAAACCAAATGATCGGCGACGAGATGTCCCTAAGAGACAGGGGCAGTCCTGACTTTAATATAGAAAGGATGGAAGAACTAATAGAGATGCGAGACAGCCTTCGCGCTGAGAGGGGTTATGTAGACCGCTATATCGCTAGAGCCACTGAGGTAGACCCCGGTCTAAAGTCAAATGTAAGAGCCATCCTTAGGAAGGCCCATGCAGACGATGCGTCATTAGAGGCGGCGGGAGACCGCATTCGCAATGACCTGAGACTTATCTTAGCAGACCCCGGTAACAGGGATGTTTTGGCCGCTGCGGCCGCGAACAGAAGAAAAGCCACCTTCGGTGAGGTTGAGGCTGAAGGCGCGGCTCCTAAGGCTGGGGATGAGGCCAAAGCCGCCCCAGAGACAACCGCTCCAGAGCCTGCCCCAGAACCAGCACCTGAGCCTGTCTACACATCTACAGCTAAGAAGTTTGCTGACGAGAATGCAATCACCCCAGAAGATGTGTCTGGCTGGGTATCGGGCGGTGGGGTCATACCCGCATCAGGCAAAATAGGTATAAGGCAAGTACGGGAGATTCTTCGTAGCAAAGAGGCTCCCAAGCCTGTCGCAGAAAAAGCTGCTCCAGTTGAAGAGCCTGTCTCAGACACTGATTCTGCGGTGGCCCGGACAGAACAGCAACAGTCTGAAGATGCTCTAGCGGAGGCTATTGACGAGGGGAGAATGACCCCCGAGATGGCCGATGATTATGAATTTGCGGGCCGCACTGCGGCTGGCAAGGCCATCTTCCGACATAACGCCACAAATACCCTTTTGCCGGAGGAGGTAACATACACAGTTTCGTCGCCCGGAACTGAAAAAACCCTAAACTCCATCCTGTCCCTAGAGAAGAGGACTAGCCACGACGTCCAGCACTTAATAGACAGCGGCAGAGTGGAGCTTGGCAGAGGCGGCAAAATAATTAAGAAGACCGTCGAACAAATAGAGGCAATATTTCAGAACGAGCGGGGCACGAGAGAATTAGCAAAAGCCTTAAAGGGCAAAACTTCCATCGAGGCCGAGGTGGAGGCAGTAAAGAATCTGATGGTGGGAGAGAGGCTGCCAGGATTAAGCCGCCAAGTCTTCCTAAACGTAGCGCGCGCATATATGGGAAATAGGCCTGCCATCAAAAGTGGGGCCGTTTCTATAGATGATGCTATGGAAGCATTTACGCGAAGGTTGGACGATACGGACGCCCCTCCGTGGGAAGAGTCTCAAAGGATGGTGGCCTTTGATGAAGATGGCCTGCCCGATAAAAGCAAGGCAACAGTTACAGAGCGCTCGTACTTCAGAGAGAGGCGCAAGACTTACAAAGACGCGGGGCATGACGACGATGATGCCCAGTCGTTAGCTTGGGCAGACGTTATCAAAAAGCGCGTAGCGCCCACTCCTATGCGAAATCTAGTTGACGATCCAGAAGTAAAGAAGCTGGCCGACAGACAGCAGCAGGGAATGTCCATCGGGGCCAGAGTTTTGGACGCCGCCACCGCGTCGGAGGAGACAGCGGGAAGAACTGCCAGCGGTAAGGTGCAGAGCTTCCTGAAAAGGGGGAAGACGAGCAAGTTTGAGAAGCTGGAAGACGGAACTTACATATCTGCGGAGACAGTAGGCACCACGGGCCTTGGGCCTGACGAGCGCCCGGTCCCTAGGGCTACGGACTTAGGCCGCATGGAGGCCTTGGCTCGCGGTGAATATGAGGCGCGCGCTGCCGGGTTAGATATAGGGTTTACTAGCGACAGCATAGAGGCACAATTTTTCGACATCTTAAGAGCCGCCGACAAAACTCCAGACGATGTACGCATTCTGGTTAGGGATGGCGTGGTGACTCTAGGAAGTCGCAATAGAGTAAAAAAATCTAACCTCGAAGATATAACAGACGCCTTTGCCGCTGATGCGGCAGCGAGTAAGTCTGGCCGCTCCAAGCGCGTGAAAATCGGAGGCAGGGATGTTTCGTCCATGCCTGAGCGTGAGCCATTATCCAACGCTATTGTCCGTTATCAGGCGCAAGACGGCGAGTCCGTGTGGACTGAGGCAGGAAAAACAATTCTAGCTGACAAGGGTCAGGAAGTATTTATTGACTACGTTACTAGAAAATCGTTCACCACAGAGAGGGCGGCGCTAAAAGCTAGAGGCGCGGGACGGCCAACAGGAGAGGTGGTCTCCATAGACCCAACTCCTCAAAACAGGCCCGTAACTCAAGATGACATAGTTAAAATTCTTGAAGAAACAAGCGGCAACCACGAAGAATTCTCAAGGCGAATGGACGAGTTGCTGGGGGACAAAATACCCTTAGTAGGAGAATCCAAAAGCCCCAATCCTAACGCCCCTAAGAAATCTGATGTGCCCGGTCAAGAAGCGATGGCTGTCCCAGAGGCTGTGTCTGGCGATAAGCTGTTGATGGGAAAATTCATAGACGAAGCTGACGGAAAGCCTGTCTACAGAATGATTTCCCCCAAGCAGGTCAATGCTGGCAAGACAGCATTAGACATAATTGGGCAGAAGGGCGGCCCGATGGCCGACCCGAGTCAGTGGACTTGGCGGTATGTTCCAAACACGGTTAACCCCAATAGTGCGCCAAGAAAAAGAGACGCATTTGAGGCGTCTACTGATTACGCATTCCCCACTGCCGCAGACGGGGGGTCGATAGCGTCAAAGGCGGAGCCACGATTTATAGATGACCCTCTCAATAAGCAGGAAATTGTCGAGCTTGATGCCGACGAAGAAAAACTACTTACGGGCACACTAAACAGACTGGCTAAGGATTACAAAACTTGGGCAACAGGCAGGCCTAAAACTGCTTCTGCCGCAGCTCGCGCGGCCAACGTCCCCGGTCATATCAACGCTCTGAGGTCTGGAGAATACTCAGTTCACAATGTCTTGAGCCTGATTGAAGACTTGGAGAAACTGGCTGTCTGGCCCAGCAATAAGGAAGGGCTAGAGTCCGTAGTTGACTCCCTTGCCACTCTCTACATGGCCTTAGAAAAGGCCGCCCCCGAAGGTTTTATAGAGAGAACCACTTCTCAAGCAGAGTCCCTAGAGGCCCTTGGCAATGTAGGAAGGCGGTGGGCAGAAGAAGAGATTAACGAAGCAGTTAATTTCCTTGGTCGTCTCGGAGGGTCTGACGAGCATCGACCTAACATCAGGTCTGGGGAATCGTGGGAATACAATAGGGCAAGAAGTACGGTAACGGTCGGCAATCGGGCCGATAATATCGCAATCCCAGACCTTGCAAAACTTATGCACGAGACTGGACATTGGGCTTACGACAATATCTTAACAACATCAGACCGATTAGAATTCTGGGAGGCCATGAGCAAATACTACCGTGAAAACGGTAGCTTTGATCCTGAAGGTGTCTCGTCTCGCACAGCCATTGAAGGTAATCCTGGGGTACATACTAACGCCCTAGAGGGGCCGCAGGAGTTCTTCGCTAATCAGTTCAGCCAATGGGCCATGCAGGGGACGAGTGCCGGGGTCTTCAGAAATGAAACTTTCTGGCAGAAGATAGCTGGATATGTCCAGGCCGTATTCAAAAGGTATTTCCAGAAGGATTTAATCGACGCAGATTTAGAGCCCTTGTTCTCCAAGATTTTGCCAGACGCAGAAAGGCCAGCCCACAAGCATGTCCCGTCCGCTGCCACGACAGATGTGGGGAGAATTATAGAGACTCGACTAAGGCAAATAGACGATGCCGAGCAAGCGTATAAGAGCGCTATAAATTCTGGCGATCCGGGCCGTATAATCAGCGCTGCTGAAGAGACCCTTACCGTTCTCCGAACCATATATAGAAATAAGGGGGGCAAGAAGGATACCCTCTACGCCTTTGCCAAGACATCAAGGCTTATGCGGCACAGGATGCTCGACTTGCACGAGATTCTGTCTGGCAGACGCCTTTCCAGTGATAACTCAAACCAGTGGATAAATAAGGGTAACTCCCAAGCTGTAGACGAAGCTATGGGGGCGGGGAACTACAGCTATACAGACCCTGATGCTGTGGCTGAGCAGTTGCGGCAGTTATATGAAGGTCCGTGGGAGCCGATGTCTGGGGTTGTTGACGCTAGACAGATAGGTAAGGGGTTTACCACTCTCAGGCATGGTTTTTCAAAGATGAACCAGAGAGGGCGTGCAGCCCTCTCTGCAAATGCTGCTGATGAAGGGGCTACAGTTCCAGACAGCGTTCAATCAGGCACGAATAGGGCAGCTATCAACGAGGAGCAGGTCGCAGTTTCCACCCCCAAGGAGGCCTCTAAGAAAAACCTTAAATCGAAGCGTGCATCCGACAACGCTAATGCTACAGCTAAAACCCCTTCTCGGAAACGGAATAAAGGCAAGCCCAAGAGAGGGGACACAAAAGTAACCAAGGCTATGGCTTCTTTAGCTGAGAGGTCTGTCGATGATCTGCTAGAAGAATACCAAGGGGCTCCTGCTGGTAACAAAAAAGACCAGATAGCGGTCGCAATTATGCAGAAGCAGAAGACCACCCCGCTGGCGGATGTTCCCGAACATGGAGTTCGTTCAGAATTTTTCAAGTTGGATAAGAACAGCCTAGAGCAGGCATACATTAAGGCGTTTAATGATTCCGATTGGGAAGCTGAAGCTGAGTTACACTATGAGATGGCGCGTCGGCACGCCAACAAAGCTAATAAGAAGGCTGGGCTGCCTAAGATACCTGTAACTATAAAAGAAGTTAAGACGGCCATCTCTAGCGAGATTTCCGCCTTCCGAGGCATACCTTCCGAAGACGGAATACCTCCGCTAGCCCCCGCCTCTATCAAGCGTATGCTTGAGCGCATAACGCACAGGGATGCGGAGGTGCAGACGGCGGCGAGAATGATGCTTTACCGCATGGCCAACCTAGGGAAAAAAGCATCTATCAACATAGGCGAGCTTAACGTCCTTACGGTAGGCGACGTAGCCAGGATGGCTAACGTCACCCCAGAAGGGAACCCGTCCGCCGTGTTCGCTGATTTTAGAGGCCCCGAATTCGGCCATCTTCGTAAGGAGATGCGGCGCATGGCGGTTGGTCTCAACAAGGGCGATGTTGACCCCATTAAAGTTATGCACGAGATCGGCCACGCTGTTCTTAGGTCTGGTGCCTTCCCAGAGGCAGACGTTGCAGTCATTAAGGAGAGCTTCGGCAGGGCCACAGATGCTGTAAAAACCAGAGTGCTACAGAATGTTTCTGCCCGATACAAAGGTCAGGCAGGAGTTGACATAGAAAAAATAGCCGCAGAAGAGTGGTTTGCTGAAGGATGGTCTCAGTATTTAGCGCGCAGGGTTGCCAAGAACGATATATTTGAAATGTCTGAGACGGGCGATATGACTGGCGTGGCCCTAAGGAATGGGCTTAGCCGAGCGGTAGACCGTCTCATAGAATATGTAGCGTATCTTACCAATGGCCTGATAGGCAGGGACGATATCAAGCAAACATACCGTCGCTTGATGTTCCACGGAGATATGTTTGCCCGAAAGGATAACCCGCGCCATCAGGCATACAAGAACGCAACCGCTGTCCCTGTGTCTGACGCTGCTAAATACGGCAAGGGAGTGTTTAGATATTCCCCGCCAGACAAAAAGGAAGCCATCAACAATTTTGTTTTAACTGGCAACAGATTGACCGCTTACGAGGACGGGACGCCTATAACTTGGTATCACGGCACCCAGTTTGGGCAGGCCTTTAATAGAGAGACAAACCCAGACGTTGTTCTGTCTGGGACAAGGGTCGGAGATGGTCGGCATGGTCCGGGCATCTACCTTGCAGACGATCCCGCGATGGGAGACGGGTATGCAAACTACCCCACCTTGGCGTCCTATATAAGAAATATAGAAGCCATGGGCAAAAGCGCGGATGAAGAAGAGATGCTCGTGTTCATGGCCGAGGGTCTGCACTCAATCCGGGTTGACATAAACAAGCAAGAAACTGCATTGGCCCGAGCTAAAAAAACCATCGAAAGCTCCGGCTCTATGCTGGGAGATGCTGGGGATATTCAGAGGGGATTAGCGTCTCAGGATATACCCAACATAGAAGATGAGCTGTCCAACCTGTACAGCATCCAAGAAGAGCTTCTCGAAGACATGATAGATGCGGGGTATAGGGCTGAGCCCACTGTGCTGCCGCTTTATGTAAGAGCCCAGAACACAGCGCATTTTGCCAATACGTTTTTTGGCCCTGAAGACCCGCAGCTAGAGCATTATTTGTCTGAGTTGAAAAGGGGAGGTTTCGTAACTGACCTTGAGTTGAGGAAATACGTTAATGAAAATATGGATACAGGTGGAGAAATCCGAGGCGCTGAGTTCTATGACTGGGCGATAAACACTATTGCGAATAACGCCGAGATTTCCACTGGTGAAGCAGCGGATGTATTCAACAGACTTCTTAGGGATGCGGGCTACGACAGTATGCACGTCATTAGTAGGAATATGTTTGGAGAAACAACCCCTACATCATACGGGACAATGATTGTCTTTGACCCCGAGAATGTGAAGCATGTAAACGCCAGCTTCTTCGACGAGAGCGACCATAGGCTGTACTATTCCGATTTTGCTCCGAGAGCTAACGAAGAAATCGGACGTCATATTTATAATAAGGCTATGTCGAATGCGGATGATGATCTGACTATGACGGATATGTCTTCCCTGAGTAGCCGTTTGGAAGCAGTCGGGACTCCCCCTCCAGCCGTAGATGCCCTCGACCAGATAGGTCGAGGCAGGCCTCTGACAGAGGAAACGGTAGACGCTATGCAGAGGTCTTCTCCTGCGTGGGAGTTCCAGGTAAGAACTAATTCTTCTCGCATGGAGCGCGCTGGCTTTCGTTGGGCATCCGACTGGTTTTCTAATTACCACCCTCAATATCAACAGAGGTTTGCGTCTGTCTACTTCCCCCTTAGGGACGCTATGCAGAAGCTGCCAGACGCATTTAGCACTCCCGGCATCTGGGCAAGAAGTATTCTGACTGGCGCAGAAGCGGTTATCCCCGGTAGGACAGGCAAGACTAGGCAGCCAAAAAGCTGGAAGGATATAGCGGTTGCAATGCGAAGGGGCGTAAGTAGCCGCTCATACCAAGCTCTTAGCCCTGCTCAGAGGGGCGTGGCCGAATCTATATGGGAGGCCCTTCGTAATGAGCGCAACAGCTTGGTGGAAGCCGGGATGTGGATGGGAGATCGCGGAGAGCATTATTTCCCGCAGCTATGGGACGGAGAGTTAATCAGGAAAAACGAACTTCAGTTCAAGGAGGCGGCGCGCAAATACTTCATACGCGACCGCATGGCTAATGAGATAGAGCTTAAGCCAAACGATGCGGACAGGTTGGCAGATGCACTCTATTCAAAACTGGCAGACGACGGGTCTGATGGGTTTGTCTTCCCTCACGAGGCGAGGGTAACCTCATCGGGAGCCGAGAATTTAGACTTCAGCAGAATCATCGAGCTTGATAAGGATAAAATAGGCCTTAAGGATTTTGAGCAGTTCCTTGAGACCGACCTAGACATGATCTTGACCAAATATTTTGAGGCGTCTACCAGACGCCTGAATATGGTTCAGAAGTTTGGGGTCAACAATCACGGCCTCGACGATTACCTATATGTTATGCAGAAGGGCGGGGTGGCTATCGCCGACTTGCTTTCTACTAACAAGGTATTCCGTAGGACAATTAAAGGCCCCCGACATTACGAAGGTGTTGCTGACTTAGAGTTTACCGAGACAACGCCTATGCCCTACTCAAATGATTCGGCGGCAGCAGATGACTTTAGTGAGTATCTTCTCAAGGTACACGCGAAATACGGCGCTCCCGCTTCTCGCAATCTTCTTGAACAGATTGCCCCCGTGGACCGAAATGGCCGTCCATCCACAACGTATATGAGGCGTGTTGATGCCATCGTTGCCGCTATGGACAACACCAGAACAAATGGCGGGGAACACGCCTTTGGTGCCATGAAGGCTGACGAATTCGATCACGTTGAAAGGATGATGAAAGTTTATAACCGCCACCCAGTTAAAGGGATAGGCGGCATGAAGGCTGTCAAAGCCTCCCGAGCGGTAAGGCAATTCAACAACATAACTCTTCTGTCTTACACCACTCTCACTTCATTAGGTGACACGGTACTTCCGCTCATAAGGTCGGGCCACATGAGGGCGTACCTTCGTGGCCTGAAGGATATGACTGACCCCAACCATAGGGCGATGATACGAAACACTGGCGTAGCCATAGAAAACATCATTCACGACAGGATGGTATTTGGATATGGCGGCACTGATTCAAAAGCGTCAGTAGCATTCTTCAACGCCACTATGTTGACACCATGGACTAACATGATGCGGAAGGTTTCTGCCTCCGTTGCATTCGAGGCATTCAAGGCCCACCAAAATATCACCATGGCCTCGTACAAGCATGGAGTCGAGCTTGGTCAGCAGAGCGCAAAGTTTAAGAGGGCGTACCGCTTCCTGAGAGCCTACGGGCTACAAGATTATGCACGAGGAGGCGCTAAGGAGAACATGTCTCTGGGTGACATGGCCTTCGTCGGCAGTGACGCGGGGGTCCAACAGTCAATGATTAGATTTGCTAATGACACCATCTTCGCGCCTAATCCAAATGACATACCTGTCTGGGCTCAAGGCCCAGTGGGCGCTCTTATCGCTCAGCTAAAGTCGTTCCCCCTGATGATAAGCCGTATGGGCAAGGAAATTCTATGGAACGACATGCGCCTGTATATGCACGATATAGGGGCAATAAAATTAAAAAATCCTGACGCAATACGAGGAACAGGAGACCCGAAGCGGGCTGCATTGTTCCTTACTGTCGGCCCCGCTATGGGCTTCGGCGCTCTGACCGCCAAGGACTACATACAAATGAGGGGCGGGGAAGATAAACAGAGCGCGGCGATGCGTAAGCGCCAAATTAGTGATCTTGTAGACCCGTCAGCATTTGGAGTTGACGAAGATAGCTGGCAAGACAGATGGATCGGCGCTTATGTCGAAGGCATGTTGCTGATGGGCGGTCTGGGAATCTTAGGTGATCTTCTGCACTCCGCCATTCAACAGGCAGACAACGGGGCTTACGGTCAAATGCGTATAGCTTCGGCATTAGGAGGGCCCTCAACTGGTCTGGCGTTCCAGGCTATAGACACGGGGATGAACGCTACAGACATGATAAGCGACAGGGGTAGCGGGGCCGCCAGGTCAGCCGCTCGTAACATAGTTAGTAGGATACCTGTCGCTGGCCAGATGGGCAGAGTAAGGGAAGAGATGGTTGATGCTGTTGGTGGAGAACTCGACGGTGGTTCGTCAGGCTCAGGAGATTGGAATAAGCAAGCTAATTGGAATAAGCAGGCAAAATGGTAGCGATTTACGCTCGCCCACATTTTAAGTGGGAAGAGCTTTGGTGTAAGGGCTGTGATGGTGAATGCTCGTATTCAATATCCGGGCGGCCAGCTTCTTGGGTGGCGTCTCGCGCCTTAGATAAGTTGGAAGACCTTCGTGTCTCCCTAGATGCCCCACTCTCCGTTCTGTCTGCGGCTCGATGCCCGACTCATAATGCAAGGGTTGGTGGAGCGCCGCTAAGTCAGCACAGAAGTACCGAGAGGCACCCGTCTACAGCATTCGACATTATGTCTCCGGGGGTATCACTCGACGAAATAGCTGCCATGGCGGAGAATGTAGGCTTTGGCGGTATCGGTAGATATAAAACCTTCGTCCACTGCGATGATCGTGGACGACGAGCTAGGTGGTGATCGTGGTGGAATTTATTATGTCAGCGTTATTCGGGGGGACGACAGGACTTGTCGGCTCTCTGCTGGGGCGTGTCTTTGGTTGGCTGGAGACACGAGAGAAGCGCAAGAATATGGAGCTTGAGTTTGCCCAGGAGATCAAGTTAATCGAAGCGCAAGCTCGCGTTAGGGCCGACGAGATGGAGCATGAGTCCGCTATAGCGGAAGTTAATGCTGCATCTGAAATGAGAACTCAGTCTTACAGACACGATATGTCTGCGGCAGGAGCGCACAAGTGGGTGATCTCCACCCTGCGGATGGTTCGTCCAGTGCTTACCTTCTCGTTGATTGCTGTTACAGCAGCAATAACCTTCACCTTCCCGACAGCTACCAGTTACGATATTGCTAATCAGGTAGTTTATCTGACGGGAATGTCGGTTGCTTGGTGGTTCGGGGATCGCGCTCCGACGAGGAAGTGATCTCGCCTCCTATGCCGCTGTAACCGCCGATGTCTTTCCAACTGTCATAGTGCCAGATTGTCTGGATAAGGCGCGCTATTTTTACGGCTATCATGCACAAGACAACTTGTGCGGCCGTGACTTTAATCCCCAGTATCACAGACCATAGGTCAGCGATGCGCTGGTGGTTGTCCTTGGCGTCACCGTACTCTTCCGCTCTTGGCCCTGTAATTAAATCTATGGCCTCGCGTAAGACCTCTTCACGGGTCTTCATCCCTAGCGCTTCCACTCTTCTATAGATAGGCTACAGTCGATGTCGCATAGGTCTTGTTCTAATTTAAGTTGTTCCGCCCTCAGGTGTCGGCATTTATCACGGGCTCTCCGAAATTCGTCTTCGGGCATCTTCTCGTAGATGTCTTCTACGCGCTCCTCGATAGAAGCCGCCTCAGCCTTAACCTCCAGCAACTTCTTTTGAGCATCTCTACGCTTATGGTACAGCGTGTCTACGAAGCCTTTCTCCATGTCTAATACCCCCTCTCTCTCGGTCGGTAACGGTCGTACCGGGAGCAGAGTTTCACTGCTGGCTTATTGTGTACTCCACAATGCCACTCTCCAGTGTCTATGGCCACAGCATGGGCGCATGTTTGGCACCTCTCCGGCACCTCATCGTCGCCCCAGCAAACACCAAACTTAAAACATCCCCTACACCGCCAATCCTCTTCATCCTTGGCGATCTTCTCCGCTTCGTTGTCCATCACCTGCTCGGCGCGGAATATCAAATGGGAATATTCCAACTCGTCATACTCGATTATCTCTGAATGATATTCACTTGTGTTCTTTGAGTAAGCCAGAAGAACGGATTTCTGGAACCCGCCCATCCCCATCATTAGCTGGCACTGGGCAAAGTATTGGGGGTGGCTTGAGGCCACCCCTTTCTTCACGAAGTTTTTGAAGGGCCTATCACCCATGGTCTTAACCTCAAGGACAGCAATCTCGCCGTCATCAAGCTCGATGTGACCATCTAGGTGACAGGAGACATGACCACCGAAAAGTTCATAGTGGTACTGTCTATTGGTTAGGCCGTCCTTCTCCCATACCCGAATGTCTGCCTTATCTTTAAGGTCTTTAATTATTTGCTTCTCAAGCAGATGGCCTAAGGCAAATATTCTTTTTGTTCGGGGGGCAGGAGGGGTCTCGGGGAAACCCCGAAGAGAGAACGCCAGAAGAGCTTCGCATTGGTGGCCGACATTAGACGCGCCAATGTAGTCTCTGGGCTTCTTCGGGGGCTCCGCCTCGTAGCCTTCGTCTATTTTGTCCTTGATCTCCACGACGACATCAAAATGGAATTTCGTCGTCTAGTTTTTCCGCCGCCTCGGTGGATTTGCTAGCGCCTCCCTTTGAGGGCATGTAACTCTTAACCTCTTGGTACTGTTTCTGCTCCCCGTCCTTTGTGTACGGCTTGCCTAAACCCACCCTGATGCGGCACTCCAGCCCAACCAGAGAAGATATGTCTCCGGGCTTGTCTGGGTCAGGGTGCCCCGACGAAGTTAGGAATGTCTTGAGCTGTCGCCTAGCAATCTGCTGTGCTTGCTCGCTGGCATTCACAATGTTTAGGAATGCGCGTATCTCCCCCGCGCCTTCTACAGACAGGAAGTCAAGCCTGAGAGATTTTGCTCCGGGCTTTGATCCGTCCATGATTTCAGCAGCGGTGCATTTGACGTCATGCTCGCCACTCTCAAGACGCAGTGACGGCGCACCGTCTTCTACGCCACTCAAGTCAAGGTTGTTAAAACCACTCCAGTCACTCATATGCGTTATCCTTTCTTCTTCATGGTTGCGAATTCTTCATCACTCATGGACATTCTGTCAAACAAGGATGTGATGTTGTCACAAGCCTCGTATGCTTCGATCCTGCCTCTGGGGTCACGGGTCTTGCCGTGCCACCCACTGACCTCATCTGTAACGATGTAACGCTTCACGCGCGGACGCCCTGAGTCATCGGCCTCTGTTGTGCGTACCCCGCACATAACGTGGTCAAACAAAGCTGGCACCTTTTTTCCCACGGCTGCGCCGGGAAGCATAGGCCAATATTGGGTGACATCGTTGGCGTCCTTCTCCTCCTTGGCGAGAGCGGTGACATAGACGTGGACAGGCAAGTCCCGTATCCACTTCAAGCTACCCGTCATTAGGCGTGAGTAGTCGCCCCACATAGCGAAGCCGTTCTTCGACTCTTTATGCTCTTCCTCAAGATGCTCGATGAGACGTTCACCTAACTCCGTCAGGCTGTCTATGGCGAGCCACTTGTATTTTTTGGTAAGCTCGTCCTGACGAATCAATTTTACGATGCCTCGGAAGGAATAGACACCATCCTTCTCCGGCCCGTCCCAACTGGAAAATGGGACATAGTCTATGTCCACATCCTCGACGGATTTGAGGCCGGACTCCCCGCTTATGATAAGTCCGGGGCCGTAAGCCTCTTGATAATGGCGGCATTGGTATGTCTTGCCCCACCCATGGTGGGCGTAAAGCAGGCACTTGGTTGGGCCGCCCTTGGAGAGGGCGGAGGTCTTCATTGGCGTCAAAGCCATAGCATTCTCCGTTGCTGTTATAGTCTAACTTGCCATTAAGGCGTGGTTGTTGTATTAGATTTGTGACACCAAAATGTTAGATTGTCAACAAGACAGCGGGAAAATCAAATGGAATTGAACGTAGCCAGACTTGTAAAAGATTGTGGCGGAGCTGCGGCTGTCGCTGAAATATGTGGTGTCTGGAGAACAGCTCCCTACAGTTGGATTAAGAGGCGGTACATCTCCTCAAGGATTTTGGAGCGCCTCAAAGCGTATGACCCTAACCTAGACATAGACGGATACTTTGATGGAAACCAACGACAAAATAACAGGGGCAATGGAGTTGATCGACCGAGGGTGGTCGATCATCCCGATCAGGCCTGACACCAAGAGACCCGCCGTACAGTGGAAGGAATTCCAAAACAGGCAATGCACCGAAGACGAAGCTAGCCTTTGGTGGAGCAGCAATGAATACGACATAGCCATCGTGACAGGGGCTTTGTCGGGCATAGTTGTTGTCGATTGCGACAATGAGGAAGCCCTCCACGCAGCGTTCGACGCTGGTATGCGTTCACCAGTCCGCGTGAAGACGAAGCGGGGATACCATCTCTACTTCGCCCATCCAAGAGACGGTGTAAGGAGAGGCCCCCGTGCTGGGGTCAACTCTAGGGGAGCTGATTGGCCACGGATAAACGGCTTGGATTTTCGGGGTGACGGATCATACGCCCTAGTTCCTCCCAGCAATGGCTACACATGGCACATAGCACACGCTCACGACCTAGACGATTGCCCTGTCTGGTTGGATTGGAGACCCTCTTCCAGCCCGACTCTATCCGGCGGTGATTTTGACTTTGCTGAGCTTGACTTAAGTTCTGTCGTCCCGTTAAGCGCCGACATCAGTGAGTGGGATCGCACTGCCAAATACTGTCAAGACCATTTTGGTGGGAAGAGAATACCATCGGGCGAGAGTAACGGACGCAACGAGCGCGTTATGAGATACGCCTCCGAGACCATACTAGACGGATATTTCGGTGCCGAGCTTAGGGTTAAGTGCCGAGCCTTCATGTCGGAGTTCTTCGACGATCATCTTCCTGAGGCTGAGTTCGAGGCAACCATTGCCTCTATGGAGCAATCAGAAAGAAGGAACCACCCAGACCGCTTTGATGAATCAGGGCAGTACATCTATGCGCACCCCGACAGACCAGACATTGTAAGAAACCAACGGGAGCGCCGCTTAATAACGATGGGCGACATCTCTACGTTGGAGGCCGCCGCGTCTTCAACTGAATATTTGATTGAACCGTGGCTGCAATCCGCTTCGATAACACAAGTACACGGCTATGCAGGGCACGGTAAGTCCTTGTTTGTGCAGCATTGTATGGCGGCGTTGGCCTCTGGTCGTCGTTACATAGGCCCATTCGAGGTTAAGGGCCCTGCTCGTGTGCTGTATTTAGATTTTGAGATGGGCAGGTCTACGATTGCTACCCGTCTGAGAGACATGCGTGAAATTCACGGCGAGACAGGGGATCGCCTCAACATATGGGCACCGTTTGTAGACGAAAACGAGATGACCTTTAACACCAAGGCGGGGTTAGAGGAGCTGCAAGGCTGGATAGAATTCTCAAAGCCGGATGTCGTTGTCGTAGACACAATCCGAACGGCGTGGCCGGGGCTACAGGAGAACTCTGCGGATGAGTGGGGGAAGATCAACAGCTTGGCCGTTAAGCTACGCAATAGCGGGATTGCTGTCGTGCTTGTTCATCATAGCAACAAGCCGAGTGGAGAGAACGGCAATGGCTTCGGCAGGGAGGCTGGGTCCACGAATCAGCTTACGACACTGGAGACACAAATCAGGATCACTCAGGTCTACGATGTTAAGGAAGATGCCAAGACTAATGCGGCCTTGTTTGACGGGGACTATGACAGACCCGTATGGCCTATTCTCATGGAACGTCTACCTTCAGACTGGAGGCTCACGCTATGTATGGAGGTTCGTTACGGTAAGGTACGCGAGTGGACAGACTTGCACGACCGAGTGCAATGGATAGCGTTTGGGGAAAGTTTGCTTGGCGATGACAGGTGCATCGTTTCGTCCAAGTCCACAAAGCAGAAGGCCAAAGACCTAGCCCTCGAAGGGCTGGAGGTAGAGGACATAGCCGCTAAGCTCAAGCGTCCTTACAAGACGATTCGGGATTGGCTGGGCGTTTCCTTGTCGGACCAAAGTAAGTAACCTTCGCCCCCGGAAAATATTTTCTGACCTCGTCAACGAACGCCGCCACCTCTGGGTAGCGTTCCCTGTTGCTGATTCTCTCAGCTTCTATTTTCTTTTTGCTGTCTGACAAGGTGGGCAAAACGCTAAGTCGTTCACGCCGACGACCGCAGTAAGCGGTCGGCGGTAGCTCGCAAACTCGCTAAACGCCAAGCGTTTTGCCATATTTTTCACGTTTTGTCAATGCCCCAAGGTGTTGCGTTGAAGAGACAGTTGTACTATCTAAAGGACTAATTTTTACTTAGGAGTTTGTTAAACTGCCAAGGCTCATCGATATACCCGATGAAAAAATCCTCTGGCTCAAAGACAACCATAAAGAATACTCATACAAAGACTTGGCAAAAGAGGTAGGCTGCAACGTAGATACGTTGAAGCGTATCCTTGTGCGCGAGGGTCTCCAAGATTTTGATGGGGCTAAATATGCCCTTCCGAGAGAGGCCCACACCAAGATGTGGTCCCGTCCTTGCCTGTCTTGTGGCGATAGCTCGAAAAGGCCCCGCAATCACTTCTTCTGCACAGCGTGTCGTAAAGCGTTAGGATATGACGATGCCTAAGTTGTGCCTATATCCGAACACATTTCCAACACAATGCTGTCTGGCATGAGTTCGTCAAAGCGAAAAGGCGACCGTTACGAGCGCGAGCTAGCTGCCTACTTCAACGAATCGTGTGGCCTGTCATCCTCCCGCACCCCGCTGAGCGGGGGCGGTCGTCTGGATGCTACTCCTACGGCCGACCTTTTAGGTACGCCGCTTCTACACATAGAAGCCAAGCGAGTGGAGCGTTTGAATTTCCACGAAGCTCTTGCCCAGGCAGAGCGCAACCGGGACAGGTCCGGGGCGGATGAAATGGCGGTGGTTGTTAACAGACGTTCCCGTCAGACAACAGGTGAGAGCCTATGTCTGCTCAGACTGGACGACCTGCTCACTCTATATAGGTACTGTCTTCAAGCTGAAGGTTTTGTAAAGGGAGTAGACCCAGATGAAGGCGATAGCACCACTTCTTGAGAGAAAATTCTCTGTCGTAGTTAATAACGACAAGAAATCTCACGGCCCAGAAATCCCAGAGATTACGGGCGGGTCTCAATTAGACCTGTATAAAAAGGACACCCATAAGTTACTTGCCAATCTAGCCCTTGAAGTGTCCGAAGGACGGATACTTGGGGTAGCAGTAGTGACCATTGGCGCAGACCTCGAAGCTGACGCTAGTGGTTTTACATCGGCCTGCGCCGACAATCTTGCGTCTACGCTTGGGGGGCTGGACATCCTACGCAAAAGATTGCTCGACGAATGTCTGACCGAGACATAGATGCCCCACACCGCTGCACAAAATGTAAAAAATGGCTCCCTGAAACCGAGTTCCCTTGGTCATATTATCCTGCCCTTAAGGGCGGTGGTCGTAAGCGCAAGAAATTCTCAGTTTGCAGACACTGTCTTTACGAGAAGCAGCAAAAGAATCTTCAGCAGCGATGTAAGTACATGATACGGCGTGCAAAGTTGCGTGCCGCTGTCTCCCCGGATTGTGGGTACGAGTATTTGATGGAGCTTTTCAAAAAGCAGTCTGGAATGTGCGCACTAACAGGAAAGAAGATGACATTCCGAGCTAACGTAGGGTTTGTGGGGACGAACTTATCCTTGGATAGGATTAAACCTAACCTGCCCTACACGCGAGACAATGTCAGACTTGTGTGCAGGCGAGTAAATTCAATGAAGTCCGATATGTCAGACAACGAACTTGTGTCTTGGTGTCGGTCTATCCTACGGAAGAGAAGGAAGGGCAAATGAATTACCTGAAATCAGCGTGTGTGAAGGTTGCTAGGTGGGTCATCGACGGCTGCATAGCCGTACTTATCGCCATCACTTGGCCTTTTGTAAAACTAGCCGAGAAGCTGCGAGATGTCAGACCATAGCTTGGACGACAAGTCGCCCGAGACAGTGGATAATTTGCACCGCTGCCCACGATGTGGGCGCGGTGACGTTAGCTGTGATCCTCACTATGTCCATGGGCATTTGCAATGTGGGTGCGGCAAGAACATTGATGAGTGCTGTCAAGGAGAGAGGGCATAATGTCGGACGACAAACGCGTTAAAGACGCATGGAAAAAGTATGACGCTTGCGTCAAGAAATTCACCTACATGACCAAGCCTGTGGCGAAGGCTATGTGTAAACCCAAACAGAAAGCCGCACAGAAACTTGGGCCAAGGAAAAAATGACCTTCAGTAACAAGTTGCAGTTGAGCTTGGGCGGACTGCCGCTGGATGTTGAGTCTGCCGTTGCGGCAGCTCACAACGACGGGGGCTCTAGTGTGATCGGAAACGTGCGGGCGCTATTGTCTGGGTTGCCGCTTGATGCTTCTATTTGGGGCGGTCTGGGGGCCAGCGGTCAGACTAAGACAGGCACTAATTCTGGCGGTCCTGAGCATTCTAGTCGGACGGGTAGTGGAAGGGAGATCGGGGTAAGGATTCCATTGACCAAGAACGTGACTGTTAGCGGTCATGCGGGAGTAGACCAAGGCACGCAAAGGGCGAGAGACCTAAAGCAAAAATTCAATAGGGAAAGGTACGGAGCCAACTTTGACTTGAGGCTGCCCAGAGTCAACGTGTCTGGCGATTGGAAAAAGTATCAAGACACCAATGATTGGGGCAAGTTCGACCACCATATAACTTCCGGTAAGCTGGGCATCCCCTTGCCGGGTAAAACTCACGCGGAATTTACGGCGAGAAAGCACAGTCAAGGCGACCCGGTATTGGGCGCTACCGTTGGCGGCAAGAATTTCAGAGTGTCTGGGACTGATCTGGGCGGGCCACGTCAGGGTTTTTCCGCCCACTTCGGTCTAAATAAATGGTTGCCTGACTGGATGAGCGGCTCTGTGAGCGGCAACATAAATCCTGATGAGTCGGGCGCGCGCGTTAGATTTGGAATGAAATGGTAAGACAGAAGGAGATGTAGCATGAACCTTTTCAAGAACGCCTTACTGGCTGCCGCTCTGGTGTCGGCCGCCTTCATTTTTGTAAAAGCGTCTTTGGCTGATTGCGGCCCGCAACACCGGGAGATGCTCGATACAGTTGTTCGCATAGACACGTCTGGTAGCGGCACGGTTATCTACTCGAAGGATCACGGCTCAGCTCCTGAAGTTTCACATGAAACATACATCCTCACGAATTATCACGTCATTGCAGACCAGATAAAAATCTCTGAGGTGTGGTCGCCCACCCTACAGAAGAAGGTAAAGCGCGAAACACGCGCACCAGTAACAGCCTTCTGGTTTGATTACGTTAAGTGTGCCCGCAGCGTTGGCACTCGTGGTCGGCTTGCAGACATCGTGGCTCACGATGAGCAGCGTGACTTAGCCCTTCTCCAACTGAGGGATTACGAAAGAGGTGTCGAGCGGGTAGCCCACATGCTTCCTGAAGACGAAGTTCCCAAGCTGGGTCAGCGTGTCTGGGCAGTAGGTGCGGGACTCGGGTTTCCTCCCTCGATGACGTCGGGAGAGATGGCGTTCAGCGAGCAGATCATTAACGGTTACCGCTATCAGCTCGCCACGGCTCCAATAATTTTCGGTAACAGTGGCGGAGCTTTGTTCGCTAGGTCTACTGATCGCAGGCAATACGAAATGATAGGAGTTCCGTCGCGCGTATCGGCGGCGGGCTTTCAGGCCATTACGCATATGGGTTGGTCGATACCAACTGAGACTGTCTATAAGTTTCTAAGGGAGAACTTCCATGGGTTTGTGGGAGGGGATGAGTACATTGCTCCCGATGACCGCAAGCCCAAGAAAAAGGAGGGCTCGAAGTGAGCAAGCGCAAGCAATCCAAGGTATCCTTTGCCCCCAAGAAGGCCGTATTCCCACAGCAGCAGGCCGCTTTCGGCGCAAGCCCGTTTATAATGTCCCTCCCTACTGGCCCTAAACCTTCGTCTATGATGACTAGGTCGAAGCCACGCCCTTACAGGAGAGTGAATATACAGGCGGCGGCACGGGGGTAGTGTGTCTCGCCTCGTCATACCGCAGATAGTTACGGTAGAGGTTCTATATTCTATGCCGGATTATAAACACGTCGTGCAGGTATTTGTCTGGCAAACAGATGACGTGCCCCCTGAGTTACCTAGGGTTAACAAGTTCATAGAGTTCTGGAAAGAAAATCTCGATGGGGCCTTGCTCGAATGGAGGGCGTTGGTGTCTGAGACACCACCGCCAATGAAGATGGTGGACTACCGATTCGACGCCGGGACAATCCACTAAATGCTCACGAGGGAGAACCGAGAGCTTCTCTTTGGAGCAACCAAGGGGATGGACGAAGCAGTGTCTGCCTCGTGTCTGACAAAACAAGAAGTAGACTCCGTCCTGCTGGCTGCCGCAGAGAAATCTTCTGAGGGCGGCGGTCTACACGGATCGAAGAACAACTCCCTGGTTCGCCGATGCCGGGTCGTATGGGTTCCGTCAGACAACATTAGGGATGTCTACCAGAAGGTCTTCGCTGCGATCGACCTCATCAATTCCAAGCACTGGAACATAAAGTTTGATTCGCTGAACACAGCGCAGTTCACCGAGTACGGTATATTCGGTCACTACAGCGCACACATTGACCTTGGCGGTAAGGACATTAGAAACAGGAAGCTATCAGCTAGCGTGAACCTGTCAGACCGTGGGGATTATGTGGGCGGTAAGCTGTGGACATGGAAGGGCAATCCTTCCGATAGACTGGGAGCTATCACCGTCTTTCCGTCATACCTGCTTCATAAAGTTACGCCTGTCTGGTGGGGCAAGCGAAGATCGCTCGTATTCTGGGCTACTGGCGAGCCATTCTCGTAGCTTAAGAGGATTGCTCTTCCGATTTCCTCGACGACTTGGGGGACAACGGCATTTCCGAGTGATTTAATTCTGTCCACCCTGTCGGGAATCCCATCAACCACTCTACCCACGTCGGGTTCAGCTTCCCAGAAGGGAACGCTTCTTCCTTCGCCGCCGCGCACAGGTATTGCCTGTCCAGCATATGAGTGTGACTCTTGCTCCCCACTGGCCCCGTGTCTTTGTATTCGCTCGCCCTTGGTGTCGGCCATACTCTCACGGCTCCGCCGAGAGTTGTCCCCCGCCTTGTTCCCAACGTCTTCCCCTGACCACGAACCTGAGGGTTGTCTTGCGTTGTCGGCGTGGGCCACAATCCAAACTCGATCCCTTCTGTGGAGTGCATCGACGGAACAAGCTGGAATAATAAATGGGACGACGCTGTACCCGATGCCTTCCAAGTCAGAAAGGCTGCGCGAGAGCCCCAAAGGTTGTTCAACAAAGCCTCTGACGTTCTCGCCAATGGCCCAGACAGGTTGTACGTCCGCAATAATCCTTGCCATTTCCGGCCAGAGGTCACGGTCATCTTCCGTGCCTCCTTGCTTCCCCGAATTACTCCAAGGCTGGCAAGGGAATCCCCCGCAGACAACATCAACTCTTCCAAGTCGGCTTGTCGGGAGGGTTCTGACGTCTTCGTAGATGGGGGTGTCTGGCCAGTGTTTGCGGATGACCGCTCTACAGAAGGGGTCTTGTTCGCAGAAGGCAACTGTCCGAAAAGGTCCGCTTCGCTCAAGCCCGAGCGAGAATCCTCCGATTCCGCTGAACAAATCAAGGACGTGTAGTTCGGGGGGTCCACTGGAAGAGGTCAACGACCAGCGGACCCGCGCGCTTCCGCTGACAGGGAGGCCATCTGGCGGTGCGCAACAACGGCTACCTGTGGGCGAGAATCACAGGCAAGGAGTTGCCGTTCCCTTTTAATTGGATGTTTCCGGTGGGGTCTGAGGGCTCATCACCATGGTTGTGATCCAACCAGCGTCACCCATGTCTTTTCGCAGAAGGTCAAGAACCTGCGCGGCTTGAGGGGCTCCGACGACGGCTTCGGACCACCGTATCTCTACACCTGCTGGCTGTCCTTCGTGGAAGATAACAAACAGTCTTCCGGCATCGGCCCATTGTGGTGGGTTGTCGCCTTCTGTCTGAGCAAGGTCACCGACTTCGGTTATCTCTTCCTCAGGTATTTCCATCTCCGTATTCGACATCATTTATCCCCATTAAAATCCGGTCTATCGTGGTTCGTACTATACGTTGGATGTCGCCAGCGACAACCTGATCGTTGAGCATAATCGCGGCGACCTCGCTCTCCGCGATTTGCGTTTCGCTATCTACTAGGCGAGCTAGTGGTGAGATATTCTTTTGGTGTGACAAATCCATCTGCTTCCACCTGTGGTGTTAGGTCGATCTTCAGATCGACAAGCTCCTCGATTGCCTTATCCAATAAAAACTGCGCCTGATTAACGGGAGAATCCTTGGACATGCGCTGTATCTGCGCCTGTATCTGCGTGATGTCGTCGATAATCCGCTCAAACTTATGGTCGATGTCGCCGTGTGAAATATCCGCATAGAATGGCATTTGTAGACCTCCTGTATTCTAAAGGTGAAACTAGCCTCAATCTGGGTATGTTGTCAACTGTGTAGTACACTTGTGCGTGACGTCAACCAAGCCAACTATCCCCTTGGCTTTTGCTAGGTTAAGTGCGGCGGCACTGCACCAGTGGTCGGGTAGGTTAGGTATGGACACGGTGTTTCCCTCCACATCTACGCCCTCTATGTCGGTTGCTTTAACTGGGGCGCTGCTGTTCCTCATCCAAGTCATGTGACTCTCCTTCCTATAACGGTTCCAGTAGGTGCCGCCCTCACTGGCCCAGCAACACCAGCCAAGGCCTTGCCCAGCGACCAAGGCGTCTGATGCACATACCTTTCGATGGTTGTCTGAACGGTATCACCTATCAAGGCGGCGACATTGGCTATGTCCATGCCCCCATGGTGCGACAGTGTGGCGAACGTGTGTCGGTAGTCGTGGATGCGAAACCTCACGTCTGGCGGGTCAACGCCAAGAGAGACACATACCGAGCGGTGTGCCCTATATAGTTGTCGGTGAGGTATGTCCCCGAAGACTGTGTCGTTGTCGGCTCTCCTTACAGGGAGAAACGACATGGCCCTCTCGGATACGGGGACAGTACGCTCCCGCCATATACGGGCACGGTTCTTGCGGTTCTTGAAGGTGACAACGCCCATCGGTTCATCGACGTCCCGCCATTTAAGGCGAGCCATTTCGGAGAACCTGCACCCTGTATGGAACATGAAGCCTACCGCCCCTCTATATTGTGACGGGAATGCGGCAACAAACCTGTCTCTGGTGTCGGCGTCTAGGAAGTACGTCCGAAAGTTGTCGGCTTGCGGCAAGTCCAGCTTGGTGAACATCGACATTGTGTCGGAGTCGATGTCGCCTTTGGTTTCCTCGTGAACGTGACGCATGAAACTGGAGACGCTGTCCCTTCGTCGCCGCATCGTTGCCGCCTTGGCGTCGGTCTTGGGTCTGGCAAAGTTGGCTTGAAGAAACGCTCGATACTCGGAGGGACTGACATCATCAGGCCTTCGGTCTCCAAACGTGTCTACAAACATCTGAATATTGCCAGCGTCTGCACGACCAGGTGTCTTCGCTGTCTCCCAACTCCTTTGAAACTCACGAATTTTACCGGGTCGCCTGGTGTATTTTCCCGACCGCTCAAGTTCTGCCAGACGTGTCTGGGCGGCCTTCCTGTATTCCTTGGTGGCAGGCAAACCCGTCGATCTCCTGATCGTTACGATCTCTCCTTTCGTGTTACGGGTGGTGCCGTGGACGTGCCACCACCCGTCTCGGTTCTTCAGCTTCATCATGTTTTCTCTCCTGTTATTTCCGCTAGTTTCTCAACCACTTCCTTGAAGTGAGCGTGGGCGCTGCCAACAATCTTGGCGTTCTCAATCTCGTAGGTGCCATTGACGATGGCGGTGTTCCCTTTATCGAAAGTCAGTATGACGTAGGCCTTGGGGACCGACCTTGTCCCGAGTAAGACGGGCCTAGACGAGTCGGCCATTCCGTCCATCTCGTAAATCCATTCACCCTTGACGGCGTCCATCCCCTTGGCTGTTACATCCACAGACAGGACTTCCTGCATCCAGAACGGGCGGCGACGACCCCCTCGACGTCCGCTCTTCTTGACCGCAGCTTCGGTCTCAGGCGGTGTCTCACCCTCGGACTTGGCCGCTCGCGTACCACTAATCTCCTCCCATAATGTGTCACCCAAGATCGGCTTGATCTCCGCCAACAGCACCCTCCGCTCATCCAAGCTCATGGCTCGGATGAGGGAGACGACTGCCGAAACTGCTGGCAGGCTGGTGCTGCCCACCTAGATGCCGAATTCTGGTGACGTGTAGACATCCAGACCTTTCTCGCTAACAGACCAGACGCGTGCCTCCACTATGCGTCCGTGAGAGTTTCTCCTCGGGATTTTCACAAGGTTGACCAGTCCACGTTGAAGCAGACCACGACAGGCATTCGACGCCTCCACGGTGTCTTGTAACTTCAGACGCGCGGCGATCTCCGACGTCGTCAGACCAGAGCCCCCCACATTACCTGCCGGACTATCCATCAGGCATTTGAGGACGCCGTCTCGCCGTTCCTTGGCTATGGCGTTGTCCCCTCGTATAGGCTTGGCCTCTCCCTTTTGAGGGGTCTGGTTCAGTGACGCAAGCGCGCGGTACGTCTGGCCCTTAACCACTGTCGGGGTGCCCTCCTGATCTATCAGCAGGTAATCTCCCCGCCTTGCCTTGATTGCACGAGTGACGGGTATCACCGTGCAGTTGTTTATGCGTAGCGATAACTTCTCAAACTTAGCCATGTGATTACTCCTTCCTCTCGGTTTTGATTTTGCGGTGGGTGGTTCCGTTGTGGGAGAACAACGTCTTGCCCACCAGTTCACTCAAACTGGCCTTGAACTCCTCGCTAACCGGAGCGGTCCAGATCAGGCCGCCCTTCTCCATCGTGTCACCGATGGTTTTGTGCAGACAGTTGACGTATCGCTTAACGTCGTTATCAGACAGGACAACGTCGCCTTTACCGCCACGGTCTGCGATCTCCCATGCCAGTTCCGTCAGATCGTCAACCACTGGCTTGTACTGGTGGGTGGTTGTGCGCTTCAGGAAGTCGGGTATTTCAAGCAAGTCGCCTTGCGTGTCTACCTTGGTTCTCCGCTGCGTACCCTGCCTGTAGGCCTTAGGGTTGCTGTTGGATGGCAGCTTCGTCCGTTGCACTACACGCACGGGGTCAACCACCACTGGCTCAATCACTTCGGGTTTGTCCTCGATGCCGTAGTCAGCCAGCTTCGAGTCCGCGATCTTGTCTTCAAACTTCTTACTCATTGTCTTGTCTCCTTGTCCTGTTGAATTTAGCGAGGCGGGCGGAATGCCTTGCCTCTACTTCTCTACACACGTCTAACACAGCCTCCTTATCGTTCGACTTAATGCGTTTCTTCTGCACCAACTTCGCAACCATGTACCAGTACCCGCCGTAGGTTGCTTTACTCCACGCCATCCACTGCCTGTGCAGTTTGGGAACACGGCGGCCCTTAACCTTACGACGCCCGTGCATGACGGGACGCCTTGAGAAGGTTCGCATTGCTGGCTTGGTATCGGCCGGACACCAGCAACTTGCCCATCTCCCCGATAACACTCTCGGGCAAATCTTTCAGCGTGTGGCATACCGTATGCAGCGGGTAGAATTGCTCTACCGCATCACTCATTATGCCAATGCCCACGCAATCGATGTTGCTCGCCTCGCATCTGGCAACAGCGTCTCTCAGGTGCTGGTTGCCTTCCCGCTGGCTTCTCCCGTGGTAGGCGGGGTATCCGTCCGACAGTGCAAGCAAGACGCGTTTGCGCTCCGGCCTTTGCTCAAGCCTACTGCGTGCCCAGTCCACACTCTCGCCGTCCACGTTGTTCCGCATCCGCCATTGGGTCATGCTTCCCATGACGCCACGGCTATCTGATAGTCGCTCACCAAATCGCTTGAAGACATAGTGAACCAAGGCCTCAGTGCGGCTGTACTTGTTATCGTAGTTAGAATTTAGGTTCTTGGATGTCGTGAATCCCAGCACCTCAAGCTCAGCGCCCAGGCGGGAGATTGTCTCCGCCAGACAGATGCACACTTGCTGGGCAAGGTGGATGGGGCTACCGCCCATGCTCCCCGACATATCCACGATGATCGTGACCGCTGTGTCCAGATCAGGTTCCTCGGTTCGTATGCGGTAGACGTCCGGCTCGCAGTTGTACGCTCCGACAAACCGCCTACCATCTAGGCGTCCCGTGAGCTGGCGATCTTCCCAGTCACGGTCCATCAGCGCAGACAGGCCAGCCTCCAGCTTGCGTTGCATTGCGTTGATGGGGCCTGACATCTGCTTGACGATCCTTGTGTACGCTTCCACGTTTTGAACTCGCTTCATCGCACGATCCGTCTTCGTGATTACCTCATCGTGTGCCGTAGTGAACGGCCGCCATTGTGCGTGACCATCAACAATACCGCTTTCCATGAGGCCCTCTTCCTCAAGCATGTCTCTTACGGCCGCCTTGAGACTTGGATCGTATGGCTCGGGCACATATTCAGCGACGCCCTCGGTCACCTCACCTTCTGATGAGACCTCACCAATGTTGGGGATGGGTGCTTCGGCCTCAACTGCCTCGCTTTCGCCTTCCTCGGGAACCTCGGCCTCGCCTTCCTCTTCGGCCTCGCCTTCTTCGCCGTCTTCACACGGCTTGCTAGTGCCAGTAGGCGGCTCCTCTTCTGGCTTGCGCTTTTCCTCTTCGGCTTCCTTGATGTCCCGTGTGATGACGCGCGCCAACTCGATGACGTCCTCGGTAGACTTGCAGACATCAAGCGCTTTGATACGTCCGGGCAGTTTCGACCTGACATCCTTGGGCAGTAGGTCGAGACACTTCTGGTTGGTCTCCTCGCCGTAGCCCTTGCGGCCTTCCCACGTTAACGCGACTGCTCCGATGTGGCCCTCGTCGGATAGCTTCTCGGCCGCTTCCGCCTTGCTCATCGAAGCAATCCTGCGTAGGAAGCGGTCGTTGACCGCCTTGGTTGTGTGCTTGAGCGTGTCTATGGCTCCGGCGTACTCATCGCCGACCCTCCGCTCCAGCCATACGTCCTCAAGAGCGTTGTGGACGCTCCGCAGTAGCGGATTGTTCTCACGCTCGCACTCATCAACGAGAACCTTGATGGCGTCCATGTCTGAGTGCGCAACGTGACCAGCCTCGTGATTGACGAAGCCGCGCGCCACTTGCATCGCTCCCTCGCTCACGTCAACGCCCTGCGTCAGGGACGGCAAGACAATCGTTGAACCATCAGTGCCAGCGTCATCACCTTGGAAGATGACGTTGACCTTGGCCTTGGAAAATACCGACGAGTTAACCGTTAACTCGTTGGCTAGGTGTTCGGTTTTAACCTTCTTCATCGTTCGCCCTCCTAAGCGTTGATATCGAAAACATTCTTCACGAGACCAGACAGGACTTGCCTGTCCTGCGGTACGGCGGCATCGAGTATCGAACCCGTCAGTGCCTCCTTGACTGCGGCGTCCTCTTCCAAGCCCATCTCCATGAACGACACCATTTGCGTCGCGCATTCAACGTAGTCACGGGGTGACAGCGGCTGAATGATTTCCGCTTCGGTGAACGCCCTGAGATGCTCGCCTGTGTACTGGACCAGCTTGTCCCTCAACTCTGCGCTCAACGTAGGCACCTTGGCCTTGAGCAATCTGCTGCGGGACGGCTTGCTCATGTATTCCACTCCAACCCAGATCATCCAGCGATTGATGAACGCAGACGATTGGATGCGAGCTTCACGATACATGCCGAACTCGTCGCCCTTCATCTGCGTGTTACCAGCACCAATGAACCGGAACAGCGGGTGCGGCTTGATGAAACGCCCTGCGTCCTCAGTCAGGATCAAGCCCTTGTTCTCCAGCGGACGCTGTAAGATGTAGGCAACGCCCGAGCGGATGAAGTCCACCTCGTCCAGTAGAAACAGGCAGGGGTTCCGCAACGCTTGCGGCAAGATGCCCTCTTCGTACTCGCTGATCGTGGTGCCGTCATCGTTCTTGAGGCGGTCACGTCCAAGCAAGTCCATCTGCGTTATGTCCGAGTGCAGGTTGAGGCGTTGCATCGGCCACCGTAGAGCTGCGCTGATCTGTTCGACCATCGTGGTTTTGCCAGCTCCCGTGTGACCGTGCAGGTAGACGGGCTTGTTGAGTAGCAATGCGTACAAGACACGCCGCAAGGCTCCCTTGTCCCAGACATAGTCGTCATCAACGGCCGGGACGTCCGGGTGAGGGAAATCCCACTCGAAGACAGGCATCTTGAAATCGAAGCCCTTGCCCAGACGCTTGAACACGTCAGTCACTGGCTTCGGTTCGCAATTCAGCAGGACTGGCGAGCCGGATGCAGACGTCACTGGCACAGCACTAATGCTCGTGGGCAGAACGGCCGATACTTTGGCGGACGCCTTGCTCAAGGCTTCGGCCAAGGCTGTCCCCGCCTTGTCTGCGCGGTCGAAGATTTCCGACAGCGGTGAGCTGCCCATCGCTCTAGCGACCGTGTCCAGTGCGTCGATGACGGCTTCGCTTGGACGTTCTACCGCAACCCATTCGTGCGATACGGTGGGTGTTGGTGTCTCGTCTTCGGTGACAATGGCGGCGGTAATGGCGTCCCGCAGGTCGTTTAAGCATGAGGCCGCCTCCGCTTCCCCCGTGGTGCTGAACGCGTCCGCTTTCATCAGGGCATCCCGCAGACCTTCGATGACCTCGGGCGTGTCAACCAAACCCTTGGCCACGTCGATGATTTCCTCACGAGTGCCGACTTCTTCGTACTCCAGCGCGAGGACCGTGTCCCAGACAGACTGGATGCCAACCGACGCGATTGGGATGGTCCCCGAACCGCTCGCCTCTACGGCTGTCGTTGGTGTCTCCATGAGGAGTACGGTAGCTTCGGCAGCATACGCGGCCATTTCCTTGCTCAGGCCGAAGGCGTAACCCGTTTTCGTCTTTGGGTTACTAACGGCGCGGGTTTCGGGAGTAACGATTGCCGCCGCGATGTTATCGGCGGCGCTCATAAAGCCTGACGCTATGGCGATCAGGGCGTCCATGGGCAACGCGTCTACGATGGCTGGGTCGGTTTCACGGCACTTGCTGTGCTTCCACAGGTCGCTGGCCCTGATTAAGTCCCACTGGTCACTGTGGATGGAGACCAGACTGTGGTCTCGGCACCACCTACGCAGGTTGGACCGCTTGGTCGCCGCGTGATTGCCCTTAACAATCCCCGCGAGCTGGGCTGTGGCTTCCTCGCTCCGCCACGGCCACACATTCTTGTCGATCAAACTCATGTTAACTCTCCTTTTCATCGTCGTTGTTGTAATGTTCGTGATACACTGTACTACATACGAGACACGATGTCCCATAAAAAAACCCCCTACGCATAGGGGGTCCATTTGACCGAAAAAATCCGGTCAACCTCTAAAGTTCCTTTGGAACCGTGCGCGCCTGCGCCTGCGCCTGCGCCTACCTAATACCATGATAGAAGGTCGAACCCTTTCTCGCCGTAGATTCGGAATACGCGGACGAGGTCAACAATCTCGTCGTGGGGTATCTCCCATCCGCTTTCGGGTTCGCCATAGGGCTTGTCGGGATTGCTCACGACCCACCCTTCCATGTCTTCGGCCATGCCCAGAACCTCGCGGGCTGGCGTGAAGTCCTCGTAAAGACTTCTCCCCGTGATCTCAAAGACGAATGTGCTGTACGCCTTGCCGCGAAATGACGAGCCGTCAGACGCTCCCGAGAATAATCCGCCGCACAGCTTTGGCTGCGGTGCGACGGTGACTTCTGGCGCTTGTTCGCCAGGTGCGCAATGAAACCTAAAATAGTTGTCTAGTCCCATGTTGTGGTCTCCTTCTCCTGTGTTAACGCCTGTAAAAGCGGTGTCGTCCAATTACGACCGTCTGATCCATCGAAAACCGCCATCGAGGCGACACGTCCACCGTGTGGTAGAACGTGGCCCCCTCAGACAGATCGATGGGTTGGTAAAGCATGATCTCGGCGACGACCTTGGCCGTTTTCCACGCCTGTTTGTGACGTGGTCGTTCGGGCTTGCCATCACACCAGAACGAGAACTGACAGCGGTGTCGTATGGGGTGACCAGACGCGTGCGTTGGCCCCTCGGTGACGACCTCGCAGACGTTGTCCGGGTGTCGGTCGTCGTCTACACGGTTGAGGATTACGGCGGCGACAGCGAGTTGTCCCGCCAACGGCTCGCTTCTGGCCTCATAGTAGACAGCCATTGCGAGACAGACGACGGCGGAGATCATCGCCTTTTCCTCACATGCTCGTCTATAAAATCTGGCGGCACCTCAGG
>VTLG01010955.1_pt1 | contig 59151 bp, 86 predicted proteins | sample 4694571 | NCBI WGS metagenome assembly VTLG01 (sample SAMN12604809, study PRJNA352737) | marine metagenome | biome: ENVO:00000447; feature: ENVO:00000209|ENVO:00000569|ENVO:01000036; material: ENVO:00002151; isolation source: viral sequences binned using virsorter ...
ATATATGCGAGGGCAAGCGCAGATTTTTTGAGCCACCTCTTAATTAATAGCCATTATCATTATCATTTCCAAATAACAGATACCTTTCATTTTCTCGACATTTTTACTTGTCAAGCTTTAATTCTCAAATATTCACAGTGATTGCTCAAGTATTCGCCAAGTAAATCGTCACTTGTCTTTACTTGTCTTTACTTTCTCCTTGTTTTCTGCCGTTTTTCTTATTACTTCCAGGCTCAAATGATGATTTTTTTCTATAATGATATCAATAACTTATACCCTATTTTTAGAACCATTCTAAAATACCTTATAAGCTATTGTTTTCGTTATACTTTTTATTTTTTAGACCAGCTCAGACTATCGTCATTTATGTTAAAACAGCCTAAAAGCAGCCTAATCCTTAGCTCTACCATCTAGTCAAAATCGAGACATTATCTAATGATATCAATGACTTAGCCCTGCGTCATTGTGTCGCACTTGTGTTCTTCCTCTTTATTGGTGTAAAAGCCGCCTCCAGTTACCGTTTTTTGACATTGTGAATATTTGATTACCGCGAGGCCTTGGGGGCCAAGCGCCGCCCCCCTATGGTCTTCTCATAGCGAAAGTTTTTCGCACTGAGAAAAACTCTGGCGCAATTCAAAATTAGGAATTGTACAATGTACACAAACAATCTCGAAAATCGCGTTTATACCTTGTCCGCTATCGCTGAGCATATCTCGCACATGGAAGCGCATGCTTCAGATGTGAAAGAGGGATTAGCTCTCACGGCGACCGCTGGAATTCTCGCAGATACTTACCTGCGACTGGAAGACAGCATGTCTGGCATAACAGATTGGACAGCGGAGGCATTCCTTTCGGCCTATCGGAAAAACAATTCATCCGAGTGGAAGCAACAGAAGGCCGCCCTTGAACACGCCAAGGTATCAGCGTCGACCATCAAAAGGGTACGTACAGTATTGAAAGCCGCTAAGTTCTGGAAATTTCTGGGATCGGTCGAAATACTTAAAACACCCGAAAACAGAACGCCCCTCAATATTTTGGAAATGTTCGCCGCGCATGAATTGACGGCTAGCAAGTTACAAGCGTTCGCCCCTAAGCCGAAAGGTGATGGACCAGCAAAACGCTATGCTGACCTTGTAGAAGGTATCTCCAAAATTGAGACGGCGGGCGAAAAGGAAATCGCATTGCTACGCAAGCAACAAGAGGCAATGCAAAAGGCCATTGACGCGCTAGAAAAACGGTCGACGGTCAAACAAGCGGCATAACCAACAAGCCCCTAGCATTCGAAAGAGTGCTGGGGGCTTTTACTGTTTGCGATAATCAAATATTCACAATGTCACGATAGTTTTTCGCAATGGGAAAAAGTAGATGACCTATACATATCACAAGGTAGCGTATGACCTAAGCAAGTCGCATGGGTCTATCGTTGCTGACAGGAAGCGTAAGAAAATCACAGTTTGCGCTTCACTTAATGACGAGAAGGAAGCGGCAATTGCTATTCTTTCAGGCAATTCCACAGAGGAAAAGAAGCGACTGGAATTGAGCAATGGCGCGGCTGATGTGGATAAGCGTGGGGAACTGTATGCAGGTACTTCGAACACTAGGAACCCGCGCCCATGTACAGGAAAATCGAGGGGCATTGCCTACAATAGGAAGGTAGCAAGCAGCGCCCGTAGAATAATAATGGATAAAGAAATGACCGCTGAGAAGTGGGAGAAGATGACAGACAAGCAGAAAGCTAGGTTCTGTCGAAAGACAGTCAGTAACATCAGAAGGAAGAAGTAAATGAGAGCGATTGCATTATTCGGATTCATGGTAGCAACCACTCTATTTCTACTGTGCATGTTAAAGGTAGGAACGGAGGGCGAATTGTTTGGTTGGATTGTAATGGATGTCACATTCCTGACAGTAATCCCATTGGCCGCTATATTCTTCTTAGTTCATGCATGTGAGGCACGATAATTGGTTTAACATAAAAGAAGAGGATGACTTTTTCTCATTGGGAAAAACTTGTCCTCTTTTTTCATGTGCAACTAGAGAAAGAAAACTATAATGTATGATCCACCCACAGAAGAAGAAGCTAAAGAACGTAAGCGTCTGTACGAGGGACATTTAAAACACTCTCATATGTGGCATTATAATCCTATGACTTGGCACCAATGGAAATTTGTGTTCTGGCCTTGGCATGGAGAGGATGAAGATATCATTCTTAAAGCTGCTAAAAAGCAGAATGCTGTCAAACTATTTGGAAGGAAGGAGGAAGAATAATGTCACCAGAAAAAGAAGAAGAGCAAATCAAAGATTTGTATGACAGTGAATTTATAACCTTAATGGAACTTTCTTGGAGGACGGGAAAGAGTAAAGAAGAATTGCTACGCATACTTACTAAGGAGGAAGAAGAATGACTGACTTTGAAAAGCAGGCAGACAAAAACATACAGGTTTGGTACAAAGCCATTAGAAAGCTAAATAAATTAAAACCATTGGCTTATTGGTGGCATGTAGACGACAAAGCATGGGAAGACATGTATCCAGAAGAGAAAGCCTGTGTTTATTACTTTTATTGGAAGGAGATGGTATCATGAGTTTACCAAGCACCACTTTAATTTACCTCGAAAGTTTATATGAAGAATTTCTTGAGGAAGGATACCAAGAGGAACAAGCCCAAACTATGGCTTGGAATAAACTTCTAGGAGAAGACTATGTACCTACAAATACTAGTAATGTTCTTCCTGTTGATAGGTTTATTAGTATTGGCAATAATAATGAAGAGGAACAAATGAATAAGGAGAGTAAAAGAGATGGATAAGTATGATATATCTAAAAGAATTGATGGGCAATTTGCTGTATGGCAGTATGTAAATACTTTTAATCACCAAAGTAAGGTGAAGAAGGGTAAAGAACCTGTTAAGATTATAACACATTGGCGAGTTTGGAAATGGCATCTTATCAATGTGTTTGACACACGTATGAAAGCGGTAAACTTTATTAAGGAACAAGCGAATGGCTAAAATTGAGAGAAGTCCTGCTGCGGGAGGAAGTCACTTTATTTATGTAAGTGATACCCACATGGATGGGAAATGGATACCCATTCATACTAAGAAAGACTTGCTAATGCTAATTAAATTAGCAAGCGAGTCTCTAATGTTAGTTGAGGAGGAGGAAAGAAATGACATGCAGAATGAATAGGATTATATTCGTACCACCTGAGAGGGAGAAGAAACTCTCTTATCTTGAGTGGCGTGATATGATGGAGAGGCGTTACGATGTGATGCCTCTTCGTTACTGGCGTGAACCTGAAAAAATGTACGAGGAATATAAAAATGTTTAATCATGATGTAGTAAATTTCCAGGTAGAGAAGTTTCACCTAACAGACGTGCCTACTGACATTGGAGTAGGATTGCGTCGAGTAGATACAGGGGAGACGCTTGCTATTGTAAGCGAACAATATACACCAACCCAGTATCTGGAGATTACAGATGCAGTAGAGGAAGCTCTTAATCAATCAGGATTAGACCTGACAGATGCAGAGTTTCAAACAATCCCTCATGATGGTGGAGCTAGGCTAGAACTTATTGCCAAGTTTCCTGCTCATCCTATGGAGATATCTGAGGGAGATGTAGTAGTTCCTGAATTTAAATTTAGGACAAGCCATAATAGCACATGGTCTAACAATGGATATGTTGGAGCGTTTCGATCATTCTGTTATAATAGTTTAGTGTCAGGTAATGTGTTAGGATATGTGTATGGTAAACACACTAGGAACTTTAGTGTTCCACAGTTTGCCGCTAAAATTAGAAGTGCTGCTGAATACATATCAGGCGATGGTATGGAGCAGATGCAAAGGTGGTATAACACACCTATCAAACGTGATACTGCTATTGACCTGTTCACAGAAACGCTTGCTCATCGTCAGGATAATGTTAAGCGTGAGCAGGTAGCCAACAAGAAGAAACTATCTAATCTAATGAAGATATTCGATGAAGAGAATCGTTATCTGTTGGGTCAAGGTAGGTATGAGAAGTATGCTCAACGTAATGAGGGTACACTATGGACCGCATACCAAGCAGCTACATACTGGTCTAGTCATCCAGAATATGGTGGGAAAGAAGGATCAAAAGCTCACACCACCAAGGTAACAAGAGAAGATCAAGTTAAGAAAATGTTGAACCATAAAATGTGGAAGGAACTTGAAGCATGTTAATCACAATGACCTCGATTTTGTCAGGTAAAACTACAACTAAGGATATAGATGTTGAACCTGAACAAGTAGTAGCATGGCAGAATGGAATGTTAATTCAAGATGCTATGCCTGAACTGGCACCGTTTGACAGAGAGTTTATCAAGACAGGCATAACTAATGAGGAATGGGAAGGACTTTATCCTGATGAGCTTGAAGACGCTTGAGTTATTCGCAGGTATTGGAGGTTTCAGTGTGGGACTTGAACGCACTGGAGCCTTCAAGACCATTGGGTTCTGTGAGATAGATACTAACTGCCATAAAGTTCTACATAAGAACTGGCCTGATGTACCTATCTATACAGATGTAACACAACTAAAGGCTACAGATTTACCTGAGATTCCTGATGTAATTACAGGCGGTTTCCCTTGTCAGGATATATCTATAGCAGGTAAAGGAGAAGGATTAGATGGCAAGAGATCAGGATTATGGTGGGAGTTTCACAGACTTATTCGGGAATGTAATCCCAGATGGGTCATCATCGAAAACGTTAGTATGCTTCGACGTAGAGGATTGGGACAAGTGTTACGATCCCTCCACCAGATCAGGTATGATGCAGAATGGCACTGTATATCCGCTGGAGCCGTTGGTGCGCCTCACCAGAGGGACCGCCTCTGGGTACTGGCCTACCCCTCTGAGCAGGGACTACAAGGACACGGCCAGAAACTGGGAAGACCTAGCCAAATATGCACACAAGAAACGCTTGCCTTGTTCCGTAGCAGCAGTGGAAAAGCGCAATGGGAAATTGAACCCAAGGTGGGTAGACTGGTTGATGGGATACGAAATAGACCACACAGATTGCGACAGCTAGGTAATGCTGTCGTACCACAAATCCCTGAGTATCTAGGACAATGTATCAGGGATCAACAGAAAGGAAACTAAATGTCAGCAGAATCAAAGGTACTACGCGCTCTTAAAAAGCGTAATCGAGTCACTCGTAAGACAGCAATTGAGAATGGATGGGCAGAGAACTTGACTGCTACCATCTCTCGCTTGCGTAAGATGGGCCATGATATTGTACCTGTCATGGCACGTACACCAGAAGGTGACACGTACACACGTTATCGCCTGGTAGCTTAACCTACAGACCTGGACATGTCTTTAAACTGTCCTTTATAATAAATAGGAGAAGTAAAATGTCATCACCTTTTGAAAACCTAGAAGTATCAAGTAAGATATATAAAGTTTATCCTCATGATGAAATGTATCATAAATTAGAACGTATCTATGGTAACAGAACTGTTCTACCTTATGATGTACTACAAATAAAAGAATCAATAGAAAAGAATAATCTACTTCACTTACAACCTATCATAGTTCAAGTTAAAGATGATGGTACTATTATTGTAGTAGATGGACAACATCGTTTAGAAGCAGCACTAGCATTAGGAGTTCCGTTTTATATTTTACATGATACAAGTTCAAATATCTTAAACTTAATAACATTAAATACTCATCAACGTAAGTGGGGATTACCTGACTTTCTAAATTTCTGGATTAAAAATCCTAAAACTTCTTCTGTATATAACGCCTATAAACAATTTAAAACTGAGAATCTTGTATCAAATAGTGTTCTTATTGCAATCTTTAATAAGTCTGTTGAATATGCTAAAGCTAGTTGGGAATTTAAAGATGGTAAATTAAGATATGATTCTTTTAATAGGGAACATATCAAAGATACGCTAATTAAAATTAGGAGAGTACAAAGATGTGCTACTAATCCTACCTTGGATAAAAATGTGCTAGATCGAAAGCCTTTTCAACTAGCATTGCTAGATGCTTTTGAAAATACTACCTTTGACTTTGAAAAATTCCTTGACAATCTTAAGCGGTCAAGACATAAGTTTAATATCTTAGCTAAGAAGACAGACTACACCAAGGAAATCTTTCGCATTGAAAGGAAAAGAATATGAATATCATACATATTAATGACAAGCCCTGGAATTATACAGTAATTCCTCAAGGAGTAAGTCAGAATGATGATCTTATTCATAACTTACAAACTATTCATTTATTAGATGGGAGACTACATGTAAAAGAAGTTCGTTTACCTAATCAGATATTTCTTAGAGGAGGTATCTGTCATAAGTATGGAGTAAAGTATCAAGTTAAAGTTGATGAAATCAAATGTCCTACTTGTGGAACATTACCTAAAAATATACGAAGATAATTACTGGAGTAAAGAAAGATGAAAGAGTATCAAGTAACAGTGTATCGTACTGTTCAACAGAGTGCTACTGTCACGATTGAAATGGAAGATTGGTACATTGATGCCTTTGCTTCCAGTGATAAAGAACTAACCACCTCTGAACTAGAATACATTCGTAACAAGGCAGAAGACGAGACAAGCAAGCTGTCTGATTACGATTGGAAAGATGAAGAAGTAGATGACAAAGTAGATGTAACAATCTATGATGGTAACGCATACTATCTTACGTAAAGGATACATGAGATGACTACAACTACAGAACTAAACGATCTTTTCCGTTGGTGTGATGACATAGGACAGTTTGCTATTGACCGTCCTATCAATGACACAAACAACCATCAAGGCTCTTGCGTACACAAGACAGAGTTTTGTATGGCTACTTGTTTCAATAATAAGTTATACAAACTCTATCCTAACATGCATAACAGGGATGATAGGATTGAAAGTATCTGGCAAAGTCTTGATCCTCTTTCCATCAAACCCTTCCTTCAACGTAAGCGTAAGCAAACTAAACGAGTGCGTTTCATGACTAGAGGTGAGGCATTTGCTACATGGTCTGATGTACTCAAGATCAAGTCTATCCTGGAAGATAACCCAGATACTGAATGGTGGATACCTACTAGAGCATGGCGTGATCCAATCTTGAAATCACTGATTGAAGAGATGATAATGCCATTAAAGAATGCAGCAGTTAATGCAAGTGTTGATCCATCTAACACCAAGGATGAGTGGCAAATGCTACGGGTTGATGGATGGAACGTAATGTTCTATGGAGATGAAGACTTGACTAGTGTTCCAGACTCTGATATAAAAATGTTCCTGTGTCCTAAGACTCACAAGAAATTAAAAGGACATTGTGATATATGTAAAGCTGGATGCTTCAGTCCATTAACTTTACAACGTCAACAGTTTGTACATCTGTCACAACATTAGGAGTTTAAAATGTCAGACTATCGAACAGGATTAATTCCAGAATTGTTTGGTGATATCAATGACTTAATAGATCAAGTCAATGATCTTAAAGCTACTGATTCTACTTTTCATATTGCTAAATCGTTAGGCGAATTAAAAGTAAAAATTAGAGAAGGATTTATTGGATCATAGATTGCACATCACATTATTATGTGGTATAATATACAAATCAAAGGAGAGAAATATGTCGCAACGATTTAAGTTTCATGACCATATTCAGATAGGCTTATCAGTAGATACTATCTGTGGTGAATCGTTAGATACAGTTATTCTAAGGCATAGTGATGCAACTTCTATTAGTGATGTATCAGTTAGAAGTTGTAACAAGATATTAAATAGAGAGTTAGAGGAATGGGAGCATGAATACAATCGATATCTCGACTCCATTAAAGTATATAACTAATGGAAGACGTAAGGTAGAACGTATACACAAGGCTGGTATGCGTGATCCTTATTGGAAAGAACGTAGACAGCATCAAGTTGTTCCTAATAAAAAGAAGCAGGAGGATAAGAGAAAGTGCAGGTCTAAAAATGTTTATCATCGTACAGAAGCAGACTAATAATCTATTTTCTTTTTTAGAAAATCTACATCCATTACCTAATGCTTATGGTAATGCTGTAGAAACATTTAACACTAAAGAAGAAGCATCTAAATTGTTAGAACTGTTATGGGATATTAACATAGAGGAGCAAGATGAAAACAATATACACATTTGGAGACTACACTGATGGCATTTTTTATAGAACATCATTATCCAAGAGACATACCAGAATTATTTGTCTACTTAATCAGAATGATTGTAGAAGCACTAATATAGGAGGTCATTATGAATTTAACTAATCTAATTCATTCTCTACAAGATGTGCGTACAAAAATAAATTTTGTATATAGTAATAGTGAATGGCATAGCAAAGAAAATACTACTTATTTACAAAGTGTTAAAGAAGAAAGTATTGAAAGTTTAAATACTTTAATAACTGATCTAACAGCTTTACAAAGAGAACGAGTGGGGTTAGAGATAGGGGCATGGCGAGCATAAGATTAAGTATAATATTTATCTTAGTTCTATTTTCTTCTGTAGCATATAGTCAAGAAGAAACAGATGAACTTAAATGTTTAGTGGAAGCTATCTATCATGAAGCTCGATCTGAATCTTTTGTTGGTCAGTTAGCTGTAGCAAATGTTATCCTGGAAAGAACTAACTTACATAAGTTTCCAGATACTATTTGTAACGTAGTTCATGCAGGACACAGATGGGAAGGTAACATAGTTAGAAACCGTTGTGCTTTTAGTTATTTTTGTGATGGTAAAAAAGAATGGACTAACATAGATAAGAAAGCATTAGATACAGCTTATGATGTAGCTGGTCTTGCTTTAAAAGGTGTCATGGTGATGCCGCTCTTGGGAGCTACTCATTACCATGCTAGTTATGTTAACCCAAGCTGGGCTAACTATATGGAAAAACTAGGACAAATAGGAACACACATTTTCTATGTTGACTAAAGCTTTAAAATATGATATTATTCGTTTTGAAACGAGGTAATCATGGGACGTATCAAAGACTTGTTATACACTGGAGTATATGACATGGGACAAACAGATGATTTATTAAGAGAGAATATGATACTACAAAAAAATATTAAAGAATTACAAGGACAACTTAATCAAGCTCATCAAAGAATAAAACATCTAGTCGATACTAAGTGGGCTGATAATAAACCAGACCCTAATCAAATGGATTTAAAATTAAATGAATGAAGAGAAAGAACCTTGTCAAGTATTTGATTTTGTTTCTATTAAAGAAGCAGTAGAAGAAAAGAAAACTGCTTATCTTGATTTAGTATCAGAAGAAGAATGGGAGGATTGTGTACACGTTTTATTTTTATTCATGGTAGAGAATGGATATGATCCACATAAACAATCAGAGATTATAGAGTTTGTTAAAGATTATTTTCCTGATCTACCTACTAATGATAATGATAATGAGGATTGAACAATGTATAAAAATCTATGGGAGAAAGAAGAACGTCAAGTTTTTCGTTCTCTTACGAGACAATATCGACAAGAAGGTTATGACATGAAAGAAGCTAAGAAACTAGCCAGAGAAGAAACAAACGAAATCATGAGTGATAAGATTGAGTTTGCAGAAAACTTGTATGAACAAGTGTTAAATGATTTTGATTGATGAAATTATAAATAAGATTGTTTTACTTCGCTCTTTGAAGTACGTAGTTTCTTTTAAGTTTTGTAAAAAGAAAGGAGGGATGCTTTGTGTTTATGACTCTGACAAAATTGTTTGGATATATCCATACCCAACTACACCTACAGAGTCTTTTACTAGAAAAGTTCTTATTAATTATTTTGGCAACTCTATTATTAGGAATTAGTAATGTCTGGTAAATGGTTAGAAAGAGGAGAGTGTCCTGAATGTGGATCAAGCGATGCTAATGTAAAACATTCAGATGGTTATTCACATTGTTTTTCTTGCGATACACACTTTAATGAGAGGGTTGAACAAGTGGTAGTACCGATGCAGAATAAGAAAGAAGGTTTCTCAACAGGTGAAATGAAAGGGATTGATGATCGAAAGATCAGTGCAGCTACCTGTAAAAAATATAATACATATGTTAAAACAACAGGATCAACTGTTACTCATCACATCTATCAATACTATAATGATAAAGGAGAATTTACTGGTAATAAAGTTAAGCAAGTTGAAGGTAAAAAGTTTTGGTCTGAAGGTGACATTCAAAGTGCAGGATTATTTGGACAAAATATATTTACACCTAGAGGAAAGTATGTAACTGTTTGTGAAGGTGAGTTAGATGCTATGTCTGCTTATGAATTACTAGGTTCTAAGTGGCCTTCAGTATCTGTAAAGTCTGGAGCGCAAGCTGCTCTACGTGATTGTAAAAAAGCTTATGAGTATCTTAATAGTTTTGATAATGTAGTTCTGTGTTTTGATTCCGATAAACCTGGAAAAGAAGCGGCAGAAAAAGTAGCTCAATTGTTTGAGCCTAACAAATGTCGTATCATTCATCTTGAATATAAAGATGCTAATGAATATCTCAAGATGAATAAGCGTAAGAAGTTTACAGAAGAATGGTGGAATGCTAAACCATTTACACCAGCAGGTATTATTAATCTAGATTCTTTACAAGATTCTTTATATGATGAAGCTCACTTTGAGACTTGTCTTTATCCTTGGTCAGGTCTTAACGAAAAGACTTACGGAATGAGGACAGGAGAGCTAGTAACATTTACTAGTGGTGCTGGCATGGGTAAGTCTAGTATTATACGAGAGCTTATGTATCACTTGTTAAAGAATACAAAGGATAACATTGGTGTATTGGCTATGGAAGAAAGCATTCGTACAACAGCTTTCAATATCATGTCAGTAGAGGCTAATGCTAGATTATACATTAAAGAAATACGAGATCAGTTTGATAAGAAAGACTTAGTTAAGTTCCAGAAAAATACTATTGGAACAGGAAGGTTCTTTGCCTTTGATCACTTTGGCTCGATAGGAAATGATGAAATATTAAATCGTGTCAGGTTTATGGCAAAGGCATTGGAGTGTCGTTGGATTGTTCTTGATCACTTGTCTATCCTGGTATCAGGTCAAGAAGAATTTGGTGATGAACGTAAGTCTATTGATGTTCTGATGACTAAGCTTCGTAGTCTGGTGGAAGAGACAGGTTGTGGATTGTTATTGGTATCTCATCTAAGGAGACCATCAGGTGATGTTGGTCATGAGAATGGTAAAGAAATTACCTTGTCACATCTGCGCGGAAGTGCTAGTATTGCACATCTAAGTGATAGTGTTATCGGGTTGGAAAGAAACCAGCAAGCAACAGATGAGGTTGAATCTAATACAACTGTTATTCGTATTCTGAAGAACAGATACACAGGTGATACTGGTATTGCTAGTTATCTTTTCTATGATAAAGAAACAGGAAGGCTGAATCAGATTGATAATCCTTTTGATGCTGATACAGAAACAGACGAGGAGATTCCTTTTTAATGTCTGATTGTATAGTAGATATCGAAACAGATGGACTAGATGCTACTAAGCTACATTGTATAGTAGCTAAAGATACAGAGACTAAAGAAGTATTTACTTGGGCAGAAGATGAATGCGAAAAGTTTCCTGCCTGGACAAAGAGATATGATAAACTTATTATGCATAATGGAATTAACTTTGATGGGTACTGGTTAAACAAATTACTTCAGATGAATATTCAACTTAATCAAATCGAAGATACTCTTATTATGTCACAACTGTATAATCCTATTCGTTCTGAAGGTCATTCTCTAAAAGCATGGGGTGACAAATTAGAAATGCCTAAAGGAGATGTGGATAACTTTGATTATTATTCTCCTGATATGTTGGAGTATTGTAAACAGGATACACATATTACTTCTAAGGTATATGAAGTTTTAAAAGAAGAAGGTAAAAGATTTTCTACTAAGTCTAAACATTTGGAATATAAAGTACGCGCTATCATTGATCAACAGGAACGTAATGGCTTTGCTTTTAACATGAGGAAAGGACAGACACTTTTAGCTACACTTGAAGACGAAGCCAATGAATTAAGTGACAAAGCACAAGAGATGGTTCCACCTACCAAGGTAGAATTAAAAACTAAAACAAAATATATTCCTTTTAACATTGGTTCTCGTCAACAGATTGCTACTGTTCTACAAGACAGAGGATGGCAACCAGAACTATATACAGAAAAAGGAAACATTATAGTTAATGATGAAGTTTTATCTAAGATTGACATGGACGAGGCTAAGATGTTTAGTCGCTATCTTTTATTACAGAAGCGCATAGCCCAGATTCGATCTTGGATAGAGAAGTGTGGGGATGAAGGCAGAGTTCATGGAAAAGTCATGACACTTAAAACAATCACAGGGAGAATGGCACACAACAACCCTAATATGGCACAGGTGCCAGCTTCGTACTCTCCCTATGGTGCTGAGTGTCGTGAACTTTGGACCGTTAGTAATCCCCACACCCATAAGTTAGTAGGCACAGATGCTTCAGGTCTTGAGCTACGTGTCCTGGCTTCTTATATGAAGGATCAAACTTTCATTGAGGAAGTTGTTAATGGTGATGTACATACAGCTAATATGAAGATGGCTGGATTAGAAGATCGATCCCAAGCCAAAACATTTATTTATGCATTGATGTACGGTGCAGGTCCAGCTAAGATCGGTTCTGTAGTAGGTGGGTCTGCCAAGGAAGGACAAGAACTTACTAATCGTTTCCTAAAGAACATGCCTAAACTTCGTAACCTTCGTAATCAAGTTACGGAAGCTGCTGAATCAGGCTTGATCAAAGGACTTGATGGTAGGTTATTGCACATACGAAATTCATTCTCTGCTTTGAATACTCTTATTCAAGGTGCGGGTGCAGTTGTATGTAAGCAATGGCTTGTACATATGATGGCTGAAGTGTATGCTTCAGGTCTTGATGTTAAACTAGTAGGGAGTATTCATGATGAATATCAGTTTGAAGTAGCGGACCAGGATGTAAAAAGATTTACAGAGATTACCAAGTATACTATGACTAAGACAGCAAAAACTTTAAACTTAAACTGTCCTTTGGATAGTGAACACAAAGTAGGAACCACATGGCTACAAACACATTAAAGAGAAGTAAAAGTTTTAATGTAGGTAAACAGAGTGAAGAGAAGTTTGTTAAGGCAGCACGACAAGAAAATTTTATAGTTCGTAAGGCAAGTCGAGAACAAAATATGTATAAGCATGTTGATTTCTTTTTAGAACATGATCGTTTTAAATTTAGTGTAGATGTTAAAGCTAGAAAAAAAGCAAGTAGGTCTGATGCTACATTTGATGATGTATGGAATTGGATTGAGTTTAAAAATGTAAGAGGTAATCCTGGGTGGTTATATGGTGAAGCTGATTATATTGCTTTTGAAAGAGAAAAAGATTTTATACTAGCTTCAAGAGAAGAGTTAAAAAACTTTTGTGAGGAACGGGTTGATCAAGATGATAGGGTGTCCTCTGCTTATGAAGCTAAATATAAATGTTATCAACGAGCAGGAAACAAAGATTTAATTACCCGCATACGAATGGAAGATATAAATAATTTTAAAAGGAATATGATATTTGAAAAAATAACTGTTGACTCCTAGTTATATACCATGTATAATTCGTTTTGAAACCATGCAGAGATATCTGCTAACATGTAAGGAGAAAATACTATGGGCGTAATTAATGGCACGGCTTATTGGGCATCTGTTACTACACCAAACACTACCTTCAATGAAGATGGTGAATGGAAGATTGATGTCTGTAATCTTTCAGAAGCAACAATTGAAAACTTAATTGCAGATGGACTTGAAGAGCGTATTAAAAATAAGGATGATGATCGTGGTGATTTTATTAGCTTGAAGCGTCCAGCTAAGAATCGTCGTACAGGACAGTCTAACTCTGCTCCTGATCTTATGGATGCACAGAAGCGTCCTATAATTAATACGTTGGTAGGTAACGGGTCTATTGTAAATGTTCTGTATCGTCCATATGATTGGACATACCAGAAGCGTAAGGGACGTTCTGCTTCTCTTGAGGCAGTACAAGTTCTTGATCTAGTTCCTTATGGTGGTTCTGCATCAGATGCGTTTGATGTGGTTGATGAAGGCTTCTCCTCGATGGATGAGGAAACCATTCCTCTTTCATCTTAACTAGGGAGGGGGAACTCTGGGTAACTAGGGTTCCCCCTATTTTTTTATGAAAACAATAGACACATTAGTAGATGATATCTACTCTTTATTTGAAACATCTGTTCCTGATATGTCAGATGAAGAAGTAGATATTATTATCAGTAAGTTTGGAGACTCTGTAGCAGTACATCTTAAAGCTTTTATTTATGAGGAAGAACGTCGAAGAGACTCTTTAAGACTATCTGCTATAGGCAAGCCTGAACGTCAGCAATGGTATGCAGCTTCTCCTAACTCAACTGTTAAAGAAACTATAGAAATACAAGCTAAAGATAAAATTAAATTTCTTTATGGTTATATCCTAGAAGAACTTTTACTTACCTTGTCTTATCTAGCTGGACATTCTGTTACAGATCAACAGAAAGAAGTTCAAGTTGAAGGCGTCAAGGGACATCAAGATGCTGTTATTGACAATGTTCTTATTGATTGTAAGTCCTCATCAGGTAGAGGATTTGATAAGTTTAAAAATAATTATGTATCTGTTGATGATCCCTTTGGTTACATTGCACAGATATCTTCTTATGCAGAAGCTAATGGTTTAGATAAGGCTGCTTTCCTAGCCATCAATAAACAAACAGGAGAGATATGTTTATCTAAAGTTCACTCAATGGAAATGATCAATGCTGCTGACCGTGTTAAGTACATTAAAGATGTGGTTAATCAATCTACTCCACCAGCTAGGTGCTATTCTGATGTTCCTGATGGTAAGTCTGGGAACCGCAAGCTGGATATTGGTTGCATATACTGTGATTTTAAGCGTGATTGTTGGAAAGATTCTAATAATGGTCAAGGACTACGTGTGTTTGACTACGCAACAACTCCTCGTTACCTTACGCAAGTATCTAAAACTCCAAATGTGGAAGAGATAGTGAACTGGTAATGCATTGGAAGTATATGGGTAAACCTGATATAGAAAATAAATTTGGTTTTGTTTATCTTATTTCTAATAAGAAGACAGGTAAATCTTATATAGGTTGTAAACAATACTGGCATTATAAGAAAGGAAAAAAACATAAACAATCTAACTGGAAAGTTTATATGGGTTCATCTAAATCTTTAACAGAAGATATAAAAAAATTAGGTAAAAGAAATTTTAAGTTTGAGATGTTAGCTGAGTTTAAAAACAAACGAAGCTTACGCTATTATGAGTGTTACTATCAAATGAAATATAATGTATTAGCTGCTGTTATAGAAGGAACAGATGAACCTGCATTTTATAATAATTATGTAGGAGGAAAATGGTATAGGCCAGTAGAGAGTTATGAACAGGAATTATAAAAACATTATCAACAGCTTAACATCTATAACTAATGAAGCTATTTATACTGATACTCAAAGTAATGAGCATCATACATTATTTATGGGCGTTATCCTTAGAGCTTTACTAGATGTTACTAAACCAGCTATACCTAACGAACCTACTAACATTAAGATGGATCGTATGGCTGCTAGAGCCTGGTTCTTTACTTGCTCTGGAGTAACATGTGAGAACTTTGAATATGTATGTGACATAGCTGGTATTAATCCAGTAGCTATGAGAACTATTGCTCACAAAATATTACAACGAGAGGATGTCGATGACGTTAGAAAACAAATCAACTCTTTCTTCAACCAGTCATCCATCTACTATGAAGGATGATGTAGTTAACAGCCCAAAGCATTATCGAATGCAAGGTGTTGAAGCAATAGATATTATGGAAATGTCTATGACTGAGGAAGAGTTTCAAGGATACTTAAAAGGAAACATACTAAAGTATTTAATTAGATACAAACATAAAAGCAAACCCAAAGAAGATTTGCAAAAAGCACAATGGTACATTGAGAAATTAATTGCTAAAATATAGAGGAGAATATGCTATGGATCAGATAACTTTACCAACAAACTACCAATCATTTATTCACATGTCTCGCTACTCTCGTTGGCTTGAAGAAGAGAATCGTAGAGAAACCTGGGCAGAAACTATAGATCGATATCTGTCATTTATGGTAGATCATTTGAAAGAAAACTATTCATATGATTTGTTTGGTAAAGAGTTATCAGAAATTCGTTATGGCATGTTGAATCTAGAAGTTCTGGGATCAATGAGAGCTTTGATGACTGCTGGTCCTGCTTTGAAACGAGAGAACATTGCAGGATATAACTGTTCTTATCTTCCTGTAGATTCTCCACGTTCCTTTGATGAATGTCTTTATATTCTTATGAATGGCACAGGTGTAGGGTTCTCAGTTGAACGTCAGTACATTACTAAGTTACCTACTGTTCCTGATCAAGACTTTGAGGAAACAGATGATGTTGTTTCTGTAGCTGATTCTAAAGAAGGATGGGCAAGGGGATTACGAGATTTAATATCATTGCTTTATACTAATCGCATACCTAAGATTGATACCAAGAAAGTACGTCCTGCTGGAGAACGTCTTAAAATATTTGGAGGTCGTGCTTCTGGTCCTGAACCATTAGAAGAGTTGTTTGATTTTACTATTCAAACTTTTAAGAAAGCTCAAGGTCGTAAGCTTACATCTATTGAATGTCATGATATCATGTGCAAGATTGGTCAGGTTGTTGTAGTAGGTGGAGTCAGAAGGTCTGCTCTAATATCTTTGTCTAATCTTACTGATGAACGTATGCGTATGGCAAAGAGTGGTGAGTGGTGGGTAGATAATCAACAACGCGCCTTGGCTAACAACTCTGTTTGTTATACAGAGAAACCTGATATGGGTATCTTTATGAGAGAATGGTTATCTCTATATGAAAGTAAGAGTGGAGAACGAGGTATCTTTAATCGAGTATCTGCTCAAGATAAAGCAGGGTCTAACGGTAGACGAGATAGTAGTATTGACTTTGGAACTAATCCTTGTTGTGAAATTATTCTTAGACCTTACCAGTTCTGTAATCTATCTGAAGTTATATGCAGAGCAGATGATACAATGGAAGATTTAAAAAATAAAATTAGATTAGCAACAATCCTTGGAACTTTCCAGGCTACCTTGACTGACTTTGGTTATATTCGTAAGCGGTGGAAAAATACTACAGAAGATGAGCGTCTTCTTGGTGTATCTTTGACAGGTATTATGGATTGTCCTGCTGTTTATAATGCAACACCTCAAGCTTTACAACAGCTTCGTAATATAGCAGTTAAAACAAATAAGAAGTTATCAGAAAAGATTGGCATCAAACAAAGTGCTGCTGTTACTTGTGTGAAACCTTCAGGTACAGTATCACAGTTAGTTGATGCTGCATCTGGTATACATGCTAGACATAATCCATTCTTTGTTAGAACAGTCAGAGGAGATAACAAAGACCCTTTGACAATGTTTATGAAAGACAAGGGCATTCCCTCTGAACCAGACTTTACAGCACCTGATAACGTAACTGTATTTTCTTTTCCCATGAAGAGTCCAGACAATGCAGTATGTCGAAATGATATGTCAGCAATTGAACAGCTTGAGCTATGGCTAAAGATAGCTGACAATTATTGTGAACATAAACCATCTGTTACGATCTCTGTGAAAGAACATGAATGGTTTCAGGTAGGCTCATGGTGTTGGGATCACTTTGATTCGTTGTCTGGTATTTCTTTCTTACCTTTCTCAGATCACACCTACAAGCAAGCGCCTTATCAGGATATAGATGAAGTACATTATACTAATATGATCTCTGATATGCCTCCTATTATTAATTGGGCAGAGCTTCAACAGTATGAAAAGGGAGATACAACTAGCGGCTCACAAGAGCTTGCCTGTACTGGAGGTGTCTGTGAGATAGTAGATATTGGAGGATAATTAAAATGTATAAAATAGTTATTATAATGTTTCTTCTTGATCCTTCTGCTGATGATGCATTAGAAATTAATTTTAAAAATAACAAGCTTTTAGAGTTTTCTAAAATAGAACATTGCTACGAACATATACATAATAATTTAGAAGAATTAAAAGCTTTTGCTTATTTAAATTTTAGCTCTGATATACCTATTAAAAGTATTAACTGTTTTAAAAAGTTAACAGGAGTATAAAATGTATCATATATTAATTAACGATTTAAAAAAATATCGAGAGACTGTACCTAAAGGTGATGACAATATATTGGAAGCTATTGATTTACTTATACGTTATATGGGTAGTGATGTGGATGAACCTGTAAAAGAATTTAAAGACTCAGGATTTACTGATGACTTTGGGATTCATATGGAATGAAGAAACAAAGAATACCAGGATATCTAGGAGGTACTCCTGTTGAAATAGAAAGCTTTACTTTTTATATTAAATATTTTTTTAAGAGAGTAGGATTATTCTTTAAATGCAAGTAACTTTAATAGACCACATGGGTTCAGACTTGACAGTAGTGAATGCTGCAAGAGTTTCTTTTGCTAAAGAATCTGAATGGGAAAGTATTACACCTGCTGGTCCTGTAAAAAATGTATTAAAAGATAATGACGAAGATCTTATTTCTTATCTTGCTAGGCATAATCATTGGACACCTTTTGGTCATTGCTCTGTTTCCTTTAGAATCAAAGCTCCTGTCTTTGTAGCTAGACAACTAGGTAAACATCAGGTAGGTCTGGTCTGGAACGAGATTAGTAGGAGATATGTAGACTATGAGCCAGAGTTTTATTATCCAGATCGTTGGAGAGGAAGAGCAAAGAATAAGAAACAAGGAAGTTCTAATAACATTATAGATATAAATCCAAGCACAGGTACTGGTCCTGCAATGGTAGATGATTATCACTCTGCTATGCAAAAATGTTTATGGACCTACAAACAATTACTTCATAGAGGAGTAGCACCTGAGATGGCAAGGATGATCCTTCCTCAAAGTATGTATACTGAATGGTATTGGTCAGGTAGTCTGGTAGCTTTTGCTAGAGTATGTTCTCTTAGAATTAAAGAAGATGCACAAGAAGAGACGAGAGACATTGCATCTTTGATTAATATAGAATGTGAGAAACTTTTTCCTGTATCCTGGGTACAATTGATGAAGTTACCTACATAAATACAAAATATTAAAATTTTTTCTTCCTGAGAAGCTCTCTGAGTAGGGTTAAAGACATGCTTGGCTACCCACCCACCAAAAGTATACTAAAACTTCTCAGTGAGCTTCCTAGATAGGGTTACGTTTAATTAAAGATTTTTGTTGACACATGATAAAAAATATGCTATACTTCCTTGGAATAGAGAATGCTATAGAGGTTCTCTATTTTTCTTGCTAACGAAAGGAGAATACTATGACCACAATTCCACCTAATTTTCCATCTCATGTATGGAATAGTTTTTTTGAACAGTCAATTGGCTTTGAAAAACTTTTAAACAAGATTGAACTTAGTCACACTGGGCGTCGAGATAATAATTCTTATCCTCCATTTAATATTGTTAAGAAAACAGATTCGTCTTATGAAATTTCAATAGCTGTTGCAGGATTTATTGCTGATAATATTGAGGTTAAACATCAAGATAATATTCTAACTATTATGGGAGAGATCAAAGCTGAAGATGAGAATAGTTATGTTGTAAAAGGAATTGCTTCTCGTAGATTTAATAAATCATTTTCTTTAAATGAATATGCTGTAGTTGACAAGGTAGCTCTGAAGAATGGTATACTTACTATTATATTAAATATAGTTTTACCTGAAGAGAAGCAACCACAGATATTTAAAATTGAGGAGTAAGTATGTCACAAACATATAACATATATATTGGTTATGATTCTAAAGAAGAGATTGCATATCGTATTCTTAAATGGAACCTAGAACGCATTTCAAAAAATCCACTGAATATTTTTCCTTTAAAGAAAGGTATTCTGGAAAAAATAGGTATGTATAATCGAGAGTATACAGTAGAGAATGGACAGAAGATTGATAAGATTGATGGTAAACCTTTCTCCTCTGAGTTTTCTTTCTCTCGTTTTCTAGTACCTGCCTTGAATATGTATCAAGGGTGGGCATTATATATGGACTGTGACATGTATCCAAGGAGTGACATCTGTGAATTGTTTGAAGAATACAACGATCCTTTTCATGCTATTTATTGTGTTAAACATGAGTACGCACCTGATGATAATACGAAGATGGATAATCAGAAACAGGAGCAGTATTACCGAAAGAATTGGTCAAGCCTCATGCTGTTCAATTGCGAGCATCCTCAAAATCAAATGCTTACTCCGTATGTTGTAAACACACAGACAGGACAATACCTACATAAGTTTGGTTGGTTGCCAGATAAGCCAGCAGATATAGGTTCTATTCATGAAGAATGGAACTGGCTCGATGGTCACTCACCTGAAGAACTCGAAGCTAAGAATGTTCACTTTACTACAGGTGGTCCTTGGTTTTACAATTGGAAATGTAAAAGAGAAATGGATGGAAAATATGCAGCAGAGTGGAACAATGACGCTGTATATCTGCAAACAATAGGTGTGCTTAAAGACGAAGTACATAAATACTTTTTATAAGGAATAATAATACACATGACCAATATTAATTTTGTAACTTCTTTCAATGAAAGTTTATTTGTTGATACTTCATATAAGTTTTTAGAATCAGTCTTGGATAAATGGGAACCTAGTATTAATCTAACCTGTTATACACATGATCTGGATTTAAAAAATTATGTAGTACCTGATGTTAAACAAATTGATTTTAAATCTCTTCATGATGTATCAGACTATGATACATTTCAAAAAACTTTTACTAAACACAACGGTACAGAAGGAAAGACAGTAGACTATAATTGGAAGCTTGATGCTTTACGTTGGTCACATAAGGTATTTGCCTTAACGGAATCTGCATTTGATCTAGTAGCTGAACATGATATGTTGCCAGCAACAACAAGTCTTGGTTGGCTTATTTGGATTGATGCAGATTCCTATACTTTAAAACGCACGACAACTAAAGATGTACTGGCTCTTCTTCCAGAAGGTGCTGATGTAGTTTGTCTAGAACGATCTGATCAAGAGTATCATGAAGGTGCATTCATAGCCTTTAATTTAAAGAGTAAAGCTACTCAAGATTTACTAGGTGATTTACGAGGTGCCTATATCTCAGGTGAAGTATTTAATTATAGAGAGTGGCATGATTCTTTTATCTTTACTAGGCTACTTACTATTTATAAAGCGCATGGTTTAAAAGTTCTTAATTTAGGAATGAATGCAGATACAAAAAACTTCTCTGCTTATGAACAGTCTCCTCTGTCTTCTATGTTTTTACATTTCCAAGGAGCCGATGCTTCTTCTTTGAAAAACATTCGAGATGAAAAAGGTGAACGATTTATTTCTTTATCAGAAGATACTACGCATGATATACTACCTAGTCGGTATACACTTCTATCTGATATAATGAAACATTATAAACCTGAAAAAACTATTTTAGAAACAGGAACCTGGAATGGTGGACGGGCTATTCAAATGGCTATGACTATGTTTGAACATACTGATAATGTACATTATATGGGCTATGATTTATTTGAAGAAGCTACTCCAGAAACTGATGAAGAAGAATTTAATGTTAAAGCTCACAATAAAATGAGTGCAGTTGAAACAAGGCTTACTGATTTTGCTAATATTATGTTAAAACGAAAATCTAAATATTTTACTTTTGAGTTATTTAAAGGTAATACACGTAATACATTAACTAAACAAGACGCTGACTTTGTTTTGCTAGGAGGAGGTAATAGTTTTGACACAGTACAGAATGAGTATGAAAAATTAAAACATAATAAAGTTATTATCTTTGATAATTATTATATGCAAGATAGTTCAGAACGAAATGTTATTGAAAAGTATCAAGGTGTAAATAAAGTATATGAATCTATTCAGGAAACAAAAGTTAAAGAAGGTAAAGAAGACGAAGAAGGATGGACTTCTTTTGATGATGAAGATACAGGTATAAGAAAACTTATACTACCTTCTTCAGATGATGTAAGAGGTGGAGGGATCGCGCATTTATCATTAATTCTAAATGATCCTGAACTTCCTCAAGTTCCTAAAAAATTTAGACAAGTTCCAATCATAGTTAATCCAAGAGATTGTGTATCAAAAGATTATATCAGAGATAACATCAAGTCTAATCTTAAAATGATTGAGCATAATCGATTTATGCACCGTATTAGCCCCCATAATAAAACAGCTTTGATTGTATCAGGTGGTCCTTATCTTGATATTAAAGAACTTAAAGATACTATTAAAGATAATCCAGGATGTAAAGTAGTATGTGTTAAACATAGTTATAATAAACTATTAACCAATGGTATTAAACCTTGGGCATGTGTTCTTCTTGATCCTCGTCCTATTACAGGTACAAGCACACATGGTATTATACGTAAAGATTTATTTAAAGACGTTGATCCTAGTACAAAATTCTTTGTAGCTTCTATGACTGATCCTTCTGTAACAGAACATCTTATAGAAAAGAAAGCCGATATATATGGATGGCACGCCTTTACTGAATCTCTTAGAGAAGAAGATGAACGTGGCGTACAGATTGTAAACAATCAAGTACACTTGGTAACTGAACTAGGTATACCTCAAGGCTCTACCTTAATCACAGGCGGTACGTGTGCAGCAATGAGGTCTATTGGTATCATGAATACAATGGGCTTTCGAGAGATGCACTTGTTTGGTTTTGATTGTTCAATGGAAGAACCTACTGAAGAACAAATGAAAGAAACTACAGGTGCTGAAGATGAAGAACCCAAACCTAAGTATATGAAGGTTACTGTTAATGACAAAGACTTCTGGACTACAGGAGAACTCTTAGCAATGGCTCAAGATTGTGAGCGTAGCTTTAGAGATGCGAACTCATCAATTAACTTTACCTATCATGGTGAAGGAACAATGGTTGCAGAGTTATGGAAAATTATAGAATCAGAACGACCTCTGCCCACATTTAAGGAGGTGTTTGATGACTGATTTTTCTAGAGAGAACCCATCTGAACGCTATGATGAACTTGTTACAAAGTATGAAAAAATTCATAATAAAGGTAAAGGATATTTTAATGGTAAAAGTTTATTAAAATACATTACTAATGTACATCAAAAAATTATAGTACATGAATGTAAATCTTTACTAGATTATGGTTCAGGTAAAGGACTATTGTATACAGAAGAATGTGATATGGTAGTACCCTTAGTAAATAAAGGTAAAGGTATTAGCCGTCCTTTACAAGAGTTGTGGAACTTAACACATCATCAATGTTATGATCCTGCATATCCAGAACATTCTAAAAAACCAGAAGGAAAGTTTGATGCAGTTATTTCTATTGATGTATTAGAACATATTCATGAGCCTGATCTTGAATGGGTCTTGAATGAAATATTTTCTTATTCAGAGAAGATGGTCTTTCTAAACGTAGCTTGTTTTAAAGCTGCTAAACATTTTGAAGACGGAGAAAACGTACACATAAGTGTATTTAATCCTGAATGGTGGTTCATTCTTGTATCAGATATAATGAAAAATTACCCTGGAATTACAACATATCTGTTATGTGAAAAGGTAGGCCACTTAACAGACTATACAATAAGAGGAGGAGAATAGCATGTTAGGAATTGCAGAAAGTGTTATTGGTGTAGCAGGTAAAGTGCTTGATAAATTTGTAGAAGATAAAGATTTAAAAACTAAACTTGATGCAGAGCTTCGATCACAGTTAATTAATTTAGATGCACTTCAAGCACAAACAAATCTAGAACAAGCCAAGCATGATTCTATTTTCGTTGCTGGTGCTAGACCTGCAATCATGTGGATATGTGCCTTTGCTTTGGCATGGCAGTATATCATAGCACCAATGGCATCATGGGGATTAGCAATCTGGTATCCTGTTATAACTCTCCCTGCACTAGGTACAGAGGAACTTACTGGATTGGTCATGGCTTTGCTTGGATTGGGAGCAGCCCGATCATATGAAAAGTCTAAAGGAGTTGCTAGGAATAGCATGAAACGATGAAGATAATACTTACTCTGTGTATTATTTTATTTTTAAATGGTTGCACAGTATTAACTGTAGGTGCTTCTGCTATATCTTCTATAATAGATCGATATGAAAAACATAAAATAGAAGAAAGATTAGAAGAACTTGAACAAAATTAATCTAATTTGTGGAGGATAGTTAATATGAAAGAAGGGAAGATATGGGGAAATACAGAGAATGTCTGTTCAAACAGTTCTTTTGAATTTCATCGTATTGAATTTAAAAAAGATAGTGAGTGTAGTAAACATAAACATCAATATAAATGGAATGGTTTCTTTGTAGAACGTGGTCAACTTCTTATCAGAGTATGGAAAAATTCTTATGATCTGGTTGATCAGACAATTCTCAAGGCAGGAGACTTTACCAAGGTAAAACCTGGAGAGTATCACCAGTTTAAAGGATTAGATGAAGGAGTAGCCTTTGAGTTATACTGGGCTGAATTTAATCATGATGATATAGAAAGGGAAAGCGTTGGAAAAGGACCACGAAAGTACATTGAAGAAGATGACACCACTGCACACCAAGGATTGGTATATCAAATGGGCAGCTTCCCTGATTTTACTAGTAGGGATGCTGCTGACAAGCAATAATATTTATCCTATTAATTTAATTGTTCATGTTATTGGATTAACAGGATGGTTAATTGTTGCTATGATGTGGAATGATCGAGCTTTAATTATTATTAATGCTGTATCTATTGCAATCTTAACAAACGGATTAATACAATACTATGTCTCTTAATGGTAAACAAGAAAAATTTGCACAAGCCTATGTCCTGCATCGTAATGCAACAGAGGCTGCAAAAGCAGCAGGGTATTCTGAGAAGTCTGCTAATAATCAAGGGTATAGATTATTACAGATTGATGAAGTCGTAACCAGAATTGAGGAACTGGAGAACGAGCTTGTTACTGATATTGATGTTGTAGATGAACTGGAATCTCAGTATACCTTTGCTGCTACTCATGGTCATACCAATAGTGCAATCAAAGCACTGGAATTATTATCTAGAGTTAGAGGCGCAAAGTCTGATAGAACTACACATTTATCTACAGAAACAATTGAACAAGAGATCGTAGGTTATATGCAAGCTCTTGGTAAAGATAAGATAGATGAGTTAATTAAGAAGTGTAAGTTTTAAGCAGCTAACTTTTGAAACTTTTTATTATACTCGTCTTGCATACTACCTTCATATGCATTAGTATCTCCTGATAGATATTCTTCTGACCAAGGCCCACGTTCAGGCGCTCTGACTGCTCGTCCTCTAAGTGTTCTCATATTATTTGCTGTATATGAATAGTTAAACTTAGTTTCAAAGTTGTAAATAATTTGCTTCTTTAAATCTCCTTCAGCAGGTTCAACTCTTGTTACCTTAATTAAATTATTATCAGGTCCAAGCACTGTATCACCTATATTTAACCACTGAACAATAGCTGCTGTTCCATCTCCTTTAATTATCCATTCAGTACCTGATACCATAGAATCATTTAGGTGCCATATTTCAGGATGAACATCAACAAGCAAAGATATAATAGGTTGCGGTTCTAGAGGTGTGTTCCATCGTCTTGTTTTTTTAGTTTCAGGGAATGACATAACCATATCACCTATCTTTAGGTCTTCAATATTACAATAGGTACTGTCTGCCATTAATACTTTAGTACCTGCTACCCAACATCCTGGTGTACCACTTTCACCACTATCCTCACCATTACTATCACCAGGACCATCAGCACCAGATCCTGGATCACTAGGAGTAATAGAAGGATCAGTACCAAACGGACCTTCAGTTGCAAGTATTCCAATATTTAATTCATCTGCACCATATGGATCGGGAGGAGGAGGTGCAGGATCGGCTGCGGTATCATCTCTATACTGACTATACAACGTATCTTTTCCGCGTCCAAAACTATGAGCCATATCTTCTTCTGTGCTAAAAGGATCTTCTTCTTCCGCATCATCACTAAAAAGTTTTGTTATAAACTCAAGAACCATAAGAGGTATAACTAATTTAGAAGAAGCTAGTGTAACTATTCCTTTTCCAAGACTAAATAATACATCTTTTCCTTTTATATCTTTATCTAATGCCTTAGAAACTAGTAGATCAGCACCCAAAGGAATAAAAGCTTTCATACTTGATGGTAAAATAGCTGTCATCGCAGCTTTAGCTCCATAACTAAGTGCTTGTTCTCCTATATCAACATTTTTACCTGCTATATTAATTGATCCTAAAGAAGTTAATCCTTTATCAGAATAACCCCAACCTTCTGGAGACGTAGCTCTACTTATACTTTCGCTAATTTTACCAGATGCTGTATCTATTAAATCTTCTATATTTTCTCCTAAATTAATATCAACAGTTGATGTTTCTGGACCTTCTGTAGGCGGTGCTGGTGGATCAGCTTCTGGATCAATACCATGCTGATCTATATCAACTCCAGGAAAAAATTTTACAGGTTTCGGTATTCCTCCTATATCTGTACCACCTATATCAAGTGCTTGATTGGCAGCAAGATTTCTTCGATCAGTTAATGAAGGTAAACCTTCAATTTTTTGTCCAAAAATATTACGTCCAACAGAACTACCTGTTTGTCTTTGTACAGGTACAAAGCCAGCTAAACCAGATTGATCTATTGGAACTGCAAACATTATTTATAACTCCATATCCAAGGACGAGGGTGAGTATCAGATGACATATCATCTAGGTGTATAAATCTACGGTCATGTGCGCCTCTCTGAGCCACACCTATACCTGTCATACCATTCTTTATAGCTAGTCTTACAATCTCATAGGCAACCTCACCAATGGCTGCTATGTCTACAGCCCTACCAAATACATGAGGAGAATCTTTAACGCCTCCTATGGCGCTGTTATGAGCAGGATGTCGATATCCTGAATTAATAATCATAGGTCTGTCTAGTTCTGATCTAATGTTAATTAATTTTTCCATAAATGAATCATTCATACTGCATTCATCAGTACCTTTACATCGAAGTTCATCTTCAGAAAAATAAGGATTGTCAATCATTTTTGATCCTCTACGCTAGGGTGTTTGCCATTATGCATGTGATAAATCTTGGAAGAAAAATCTTCAAGTTGTCCTACTTTAGTTTCTAGACGTTCTAAAGAACGATGTAACTTTTCTCGATTAGAGGGAGATAGAATATCAGATAGAACACCAATTTTATTTTCTGTTACTTGTGTACTAATATTATTTTTCTCTAGGTTATCATACAATTCATTAATATTTTTTTGAATTGTTTTAACATCATCTTCTAATTCAATACATTTTTGACGAGTAACAATAAAGCTAGTTATCACTGAGATAAACATACCTCCTAGTGTTATTAGTAATCTTGCATCTAGTTCCATTATTCTTCTTCTTTTTGTTCTTCTACATTACGAGATAAAGAACGCCCACCAAAATCGCTTTCAACTTTACTTAAAATCTTACGTACATCAACAATATCAATTCGATCTTCTTCTCTATTTTTATTAGCTTCGCGTATTGTAGAAATTAAATTTTTATTACGAGATAATCTTGGAGTATTAAATTGATTTCTCAATATATATCTCATGTCTTGTTTACTTAGTTGCCCTCTAGCAACTTTATTCATAGCTAAATCTCTTAACTCACGTTGAGACATAAATCCTTTAAAAGAAGTATGAAGTGTATATATTTGTTGCGCCGCTCCAAATTTTTCTTCCATAGCTTCACGATACATTTTTCCTATAGATTTTAAATTAGGTTTTTGAGCAGAAGCATTAAGCATAGAATTAATTTCTTGTACAACATCGTTATAATCATTTTCAGAATTTCTAGCTAAAGTTCTTGTTGCATAAGTAATTTGTTTTTTAGGATCAAATTCCCTTTCTTTAATTCCCCAAGAAAACGGATTTATTTGCGCCATAATTTCCCAAGCAGAAACATTTTCTCCTTTTCCCGCAGCTAAATCAGCACCAGGAACTCCTAGTCTACGTAAATCTTCTCTTAATGTAGTATCTGTAAGACGTAGTTGTTTTTCTCCTGGAAGTACTCTTTTTAAAGACCTGTCTAATGATGATAAATATTCATTTGAATCAGCAAAACCAGATTCAAAAGCTAACTCTCTAATAGGTTTTAGAAATCCAGGTTCTACTACTTTATAATAAGAAGCTAGAGCATTTGCTTCTTGTTGTAAATCCTTAGTAGACGTATAATCATATAAATACTTTAACGCTTCTACAGTTAATGATTTTCCAAAAAAAGGTTCTAATTGTCTTGAGGCAATGCCTGTTATCGTATCAAATAAAGACTCATCTATGTTCCTCCCTTCTCCCATGTCCAAAATAAAGGGCATAATAAAATCTAATACATATTGATCAGGGTTTGAATAACTATGATTTTGATAATAAATTTTACCTTTATTATCTTTTCTAATTGTTATAGCTCCGTTTCTTTCCCACTCAGGTAAAGTATTTCTAACTGATGGCATATATTTTTGTGTATCATTATATAAATTATAAAAGTAAGCACCAGTATAAGCTGAACCTGCAACAACTGATTGAGAAGCTAATCGATTTAACCCTGCATTAACTAATGATTTATTTCCTGTAGCAATTCCTTCTTGTATTTCTTGTCCTGATATTTTAAATAAATTATATTTATTACGTAAGTTCTCAGCAGGAAAAGCAGCAAAGTTTCCCAGAACAGGAAGACCTCTCATTTTTTCAACAAGAGCAGGTATTCTTGAATAAACAGGAACAAGTTGCATAGCTTTCGCAACAGCTTGTTCATCCAATAATTCTTTATCAAATTTAGCTAACGCATTTTGTTCACCTGGAATTATTTTACCACCTAAAAAAGCATTACTAAAATTTTTTCTTTTTTGTTGTTTTATTTCATCAGAAGAATTATTCCATATCGTATCTGCTCGTTTTCTTTCTCGAAAAAAAGTTGCCATTTTAGCAAAATCGTCTGTAAACATATACATGTTTTCCAGACCTTTAATTGTTTTATCTATACCAGGAATTTTTTCAATATAATTTTGCCCGCCTGTTCCTACAGCAACAGCAAATTCTTCAGCAATATTCCCACGACCTTTATCTAATTCAGCAAGTCTAGTAAATATTTGATTTAATTCTACTTGACTTCCCTTTAAACCCATACGAGACATCATGTTCCACATCTCTTGTCTAGCTTCAGGATTTTTTATATTTTTTCCATAAAACTCAACAATATCTTTTAGTCCTCCATAGTTACCACTACCAATAACATATGAAGTAGCACCTGTGGCGTTACGAATATGAGCATAAGGGTTATAAATAGTTTTAGCTTTTTTTAATCGACCTTGTGTTGCTGATATAACATTAACTACACTTTGTCCAAATCTTTTAAGACCTGTATCTGCTTCTAAATCAATAAGTCTAGAATCAAAACCTTCTACTAAATTTTTAATTATAGATGCTTGATTTTTATCAATATAAATCTCATTAATATCTTTAGTTAGAATGTTTTTAGACAATGCAAATGGAGATAAAGCATCAGATACTTTACCCTCTGGATCAAATCCTGATACTAATTTAACCATATCTTTAGGAGGTGGTCCATCTGCGTCTGTAATTTTTTTAGCAACTCCTCTAGCTAATAAACTTTCAGCTAATGAAGAAGCAAGTCTCATTTGAGTAGAAGAGTCTACAATACCTTTAGCAGTTTCTAAAGCTCGAATAGCAGGTTGATTATTCTTCCCCCAAATAGCCTGTATTGCTTTAGGTATTTCTTTTCTTTTATCTAAAGGACCAAGTTTTTTTCTCCTGTTCAATACAGGATTATATTGTTTTTTAGCAAATTCTTCTACATATTCATCAATATCAATTTCAGGTTTTAATTCACCATCTCTTATTAAATTAGCTTTTGTTGCCCATTTTTTATCTTTAGTTGCAGCATCAGCTAATAGTTCTTCTCGTAATTCTTGCAGTAAATCAGGATTGTTTTCAATAAATTTATTAAATGGTTCTTTTCTTGAAGATATATACCTATCATAAATATCTCTAGCATATGGCTTATCAGGATTATATTTATATTGCCCTTTAATTTTTGCACTAATAAATTTTCCAGCACCAGCAATATCTTGAAGCTGCCCTACAGTTTCTTGCCATTCTTTAATAGTATTTTGTAATTCAACGCTTCTATTTCCTATTGTATTTAAAGCTTGCCTATTACCTTCCATTGCTTTATTTATTAAAGCTACATCTCCCTCTTCTTTAAAATTAGCTTTAATTTCTTTATTTATTTTAATAGAAATTTTTTCAGCAACTTCTTCTAAAGGTTTTGTTTCTCCAGTTACACGTTCAAAAACTCTAGTGCTTAGTTCATCACGTTGAGCAGCAGGTATAATATTATTAATTAATGTATTAGTAACTTGTGGAATCTGGCTTATGTTATCAACAAATTTTTCGCCTAACCCAGTTTTACTAAGTTGAGTACCTACACTTTCAGCAACTTCTGAAGATACCTGTTTAAGTATTTCAGAACCTAATACATTTTTTACTACTTTATACCCTTGACTAGCAGTAGCTCCTATTGCAGGACCAGCTACGGTTCCTATAGCTCCATGCAAAGCTATATTTCCATAGTCTTTTTCTGTTCTTTTCCCAGTAGCTATTTCTACATCTTGACTTAAATTTTCACGATAAGCTTCTCCCGCACCTGCTGTTGATCCTTCTACAGCTAAAACTTTTCCTGTTTGCGCTAACCGTTGTCTACCCTCTTTTGATATTAAAGATTTTATTTTAGCTTCTAATCCTTTTTTAAATCCTAACTTAGCTGCTTCTTTAGTGGCAATTCCAGCGGCACCTGCTCCTCCAAAAGTAAAGAAAGAAGCTAAACCTGAAAGAATATTAAAAGGATCAGTAATACCAGCATATATGTAATCACCAGCAGCTTCCCATTCAGGTGCAGCACCGTCTCCAAAATTAGGCATAGCGTCTACTTTATCAACAGCATGTTGATATACAGTTAATAAATCAGGAGAAAAATCATTTAGAATTGTACGTGACTGATTAACTGTAGCACCTAAATTAGCATTAAACCATCGACGTTTAGTTAAAAACGTGTCTACAATTTCTTTAGGATTATTTGGAGAAGGATTTTCTCCTAATGCTCTTAAACTATGATAAGCAGAAGATAAAAAATCAGAATCTTTTTGCAATCCTTCATATGTAATATTTTTTTGAGCCATATATTTTACCTACTACCGTTGGTTTCTTAATTTTTCTGCCTGTGCTTTTAATGAAGTAATACTTTGTTTTAGGGGAACAGGGTCTTCAGGTGGTTTTTTCTTAGATGCTTCTTGTTTTTGCGCAGTACCAGTAGGTGCGCTTAAAATATTTCTTAAATAGTTTAGAGTATTTATATCTACACCTGCTCGTCGCGCTGCTTCTTCAGCCAATCTAAACTCACCACCAGCAAGTAAATCTTTAAAGTCTTGACTATTTAAAATTTTAGCCTGTGCTTCACCTATACTTTGTGCTATTTTTAAAATTTCTGCATCTAACCTAGCAAGTTTTATACCATAATTTCTATCACTTTCTTTAGTTTTTCTAGCTCTGTCAAGCCCTGCTATTTTTAATTTATTAAATTCTGCATCACTAAGTATATTTAATTCTTCTCTTTTTAGTTCTTCATTAGTTTTTTGAGTTAGTTCTGCTAAATCTATTGTTCTTTCTTTTATGTTAAATTGTTGGAACCTTTCTTCATCTTTTATATCTTGTTCAGATTGTTGTTCCATACGATCAATATCTGCTTGCATTGCAGCAATTTTAGCAGCTTCGTCTTTTTCTTCTAAAGTTCTATATGCTTTTTGTAAAGCCTGTGTCCTATCTTCAATTTCTTCAGATGCTGCTGGAAGATTTAATCCTCCAAACATTCCAAGATCACGATAATCTCCACTTTTGGGCATATCTGCTAGTCGCCGCATTCCTTGAAAAAACCTTATTGCAGGACTGCTACGATCTTCAAGCCTAGCTTTTCGATCCGCTATTGTTTTAGCTTGTTTTTTTCTTAACGCTTCTCTTTGTATAGCAGCACGGTCTCGCGCAGTTTTTCTTGCTTGAATTAATGCTAATAGTCTATTTTCAGAAGTATCTTCTGTAGTTGGAATACGAGGGTCTAAAGATTCTCCTTCATAAACTACATTACCAAATTGTTTTCGCACTAAAGGTACAAGTCCACCATCACGACGAGATACAACCCCACCATGTTTAGCTTTTTTACCACCTAGCTGACCAAAGAGACTACCAATACCTGTTCCTACAGCACCTACACCAGAGGCTAAAGTAGCAAAGGGAGAAGGACCAAAGGTAGTAGGTAGTTGTCGAACTGATTGCCTAAGTGCAGGAAAACCAAATGCTGCTGATTGCATACGATCAAGAACAGTTTCAGGAAATGCCTGTTCTTCAAGGAACTGTTTATAAGCTTCATCAAGAGCAGTCTGTGTTTGAGCTTGTTGTGATGCACCTACACGCTCAAGACCTTGAAGTTCTCTAGTACGTTGAGCAGTTTCAGCAGGAGACAATCCCATCAAAGCTGTAGCTTGTTGACGTTCTCTAGATTTCTGTGCTTCAAATGCTTTCTGTCCTTGTTGATATGCAGACTGTAATCCTTTAGATTGTATATCTCCTAGAAGTTGCTGTTGTCCTCTTAGAGCTTCTGCTTCTAGTAAAGCACCACGACTCCCACCAAACGATCCTGATTGAATAGCAGCAGCTTGTACTTTAGGAAGAACATCCTGTTCAAACTTTTGTTGTGCTTCTCTTTTTTCTATATCTACAACAGCTTGTTGAAAGGGAGACATAAACCTTTCAGCAACATCACCTGTAAATTCTTCTTGTTGTCCACGTATTAAGGCTTCAGCATCAGCAAATCGAGTACCAGCTATACCTGGACCTGTTTGAGTTACAATACGTTCTCCAGTTTCAGGATCAATTGTAGTTTCAAAGCCAGCAAGGCTAGTTAAGCCTCGTTGAGCAGCCAGTTGTTCAGGAGTAAAATCAGCAATTGTTGCGCCTGTAAAGGCTTTATATCCACCTGGATCAATAGGTTCTCCTGTTACAGGATCAAGAACCAGTTCTCCAGTTGTCTCATCTCGTAATCCTTCAGAACGCAAAGAAGCAAGAGCAGACTCTCGCTCCAGATAGTCTTGCATAAAGGGAGCAATTTCCTCTGCAAGACGTTCTGTTGCAACAGTTACTCCACCTGGACGAGCCTGTGGCTGAAAGAATCCTGTACCTAAAAATGATGATGCCATCTTTTTTTCCTTTATCCTAAACTACTTAATCCTGATCTCAGGGTTTTTGTACCATTAATTTCATTTGGTTGCTTGCTTGTTCCGTATGCAGTACGCCTGATAGATTTAATTGTTTCATCCATAATCTTAGCACCTTCGTCAGCATTACCATTACCTAATGCTGCCATTGTATATGCATCTACAACATATTCTTTTGGACTAACTGCTAGAGTAGCTACCTGTTCTCCATCTGATACAATAGGCATTTGAACATTATCTTCCATACCATGTCCATCTCCACCTACCATTCCTGAGAATTGATCAGGATACATTAAAGACATTACAAACTCTTCATTAGTTATAGGTCCACCTGTAGCAGCCATAACAGGTTTCTCACGTCGAACATATTCTGTACGACCTACTAAATCTTGACGAGTAATTCGTTTTCCCTTATGAATAGCAAATCCTTTTTTAGATAAATCTGCAAGTTGTCTTTGGTTTAGTTCATTTCTATCTACTTTAGCAGGAACAGTAATACCTCGTAAGCCACCTACTTCACGACTTAATCGTGGAACAAACCTACTAGGTTGAATCTGTTGTTGTTGTGCTATACCTTGGGGTTGTGGTCCTTCAGCTTGTGATGCTAATCTAAATAAAGCACGACCAGCAGGTTCTATGCCCCTTGCAGCTAATTGCTTGAGTCCTGCTTCACTTGTAGGATCAGCTACTGCATCTTGAACTCTACTATAGTTAGCAAGTCTAGTTAAAAAATCTTTTTTAGGTGGTCCTCCTGTACTGGTTATTACTTTTGTTGGTGGTTGAACATTAGGGAAATCTTTTATAAAGGCATCTCGCCTAGTCTTATCAAATTCACCTGTCCGTGCTTCTGCCTGTCGTATTCTAGCTGCTAGTATAGCTCGTTTTTTCTCTTCTTCTTCTTCATCTAAAAAGGTTGTGCCAAAAAATGTTCGTTCTTCTTCTGGTCTTGATGCATACTCTGCTAATGTTCCTAAACCCCAATCAATACCAAAAGATGGTATGCTTGTTCCTTGACCATAATCAAAAAGTTCTTTAGCTCCATAATCAAACAAGGCGCTTGTACCTGCACGAACTAAACCTTTACCTGCTGAAGTTCCTAATGCATCTGCAACTCCACCTAAACCAAAGCTTTCAGCTATACCACCAAGAGCTTCTCCTGCTACATCTCCTAAAAAACTTTTTCCAAAATCTACAGCAAGGTCTCCTAACCAACCTCCAATACCTGCTTCAACTACAGGTAAACTTACAAGTCCACCTGACAACTTATTTTCAACATCTTTTTTAATCTTTTCAGCAGTCTTCTTTCCAAGACCTGCTGTCTCAGTTATATAAGATTCATAAAAAACTTCAGCTAAAGAATCTCCTGGACTCGCTATTTTTTTATCTTTCATAGATTTTTCTATATCTTTTAATGCTTCTTCTGATGTTACTTGTCCACTTAATGCTCTATTCATAACAGGTTTAGCCATATGGAGAACTGGTTCTTGATCCTGTAACAACTGAACCATCTCCATACGATCATCTAACGAATCACCCTGGATCATATCTCTAAAGTCCATAAACTCTTCAAAGTTTTTATTTTCTGGTAGCATAGCTGTCTCCAAAAGAAGCATAATTAGATTGCGGATTATTATTTATGTTGGATACATTTTGAATTGGATGAAACTTCTGTTGAATATTATATAACTCAGGCAACATAATCTGACCTTGATTAAGATTACCTATCAGAGTACTGTCATTAATAAACTTAAAATATTCTTCATTAGTCATTAATTCAAATCTTTCCATGTTGTAGATGCAGCGGTACTAACATATCCTTTAAACTTACCGCTGCTTGCTGAGTATGCAATATCTCCCCCTTTAGGACGCCCAATACTAGTTATCGTTACAACTGTAAATATATTTGTAGTTGGTGTAGCTTCTATTTCTTGATCTCTTAAATCAAGTTGATTAATTAAAGCTGCTCCCCATTTTTCTAAAGTCTCATAAATTCTTTTAGTTTCAGGTTGAACTACATTTATTAAAGAAGGAAGATCAGGATAACGTGCCATTATCTTCCTCCATCAGGTTGAAAGGCTACACGTATTGCACCCCATCTCCATTTAGCTTCAGTTGAATTAGTTGATACTTTAATACTGGCTTGCCTTCCTCTAGCTCTAAAATCTATTTTCTTGGTAGACTTACTAATTGTAAATGGTCCTTTTGTAACTGACTCTGTACTTTCAGGATAGTCTTTAGTAGTGATAGAAAATTTAATATTACCATCTGTAAGATCAAAGTCAGGAATCATTCTATTTAAAAACATTAACTGATTACCATCTTCAATATCAAAGTCAGCAGATTCAATAAAAGATGTTAAAGGATCACCTGACCCTGTTTGTAAATTAGAACCAACAGGCTCGTTATCATAAAGATTACTTCCTGATACAGATGTTCCTGTTGTAATAGTATTTCCAAAAACATACTGATCTTCAAAAGTTGTAAATAAAGTTGTACCTATAGTCCAATAATTTCCTTCTGGTGAAAAGATAACATACTTATCACAATCATTATTTGTTGTGCTATTAGAAGGATACAACCATATAATCTCATTAAACTCTGAATTTATTCCTGTATAAATTTTATCTGCTTGACTTAAATTTAAATCATCGAAAACATGCTTCCTAACAGTACAAGGCAAAACTCTTACCTGTCCATCGTTAGTATAAAAATTATCATGTCCCATCCAAATAGATGCTCCATTATAATCTATAGCAGCATGAGGTGCTATTAATCCACAGTTTGATCCTAGCTGTTGAAACTTAAATACAAAAGGAGGACCAACAAAACTCATATTCCACAAAGCATTATCTGTCCAAATGTTTACTCCATTACGAGAACGAACACCTCCAACAATTCTAGTACCATCAGTTAATAAATTATCCCCAGCATTAGAACTAACTGAAGGAGTCCAATTATCTCTTCGATTTGTATCACACCAACGTACTAACATAGGATTATAATTTCCTGCAAGATCATTAGAACCTAAAGCAATAATGTGTCTATCATTAGGAGAAACAAGAGCCGAATCTACAGTAGCAGGAGAGTTAGTAACTGTTGTTAATCTTATAGGAGATGTTGAAGCATCAGTATCAAAAAAGAAAATTGGACCTTTTCTTCTAGTAGCTATAACATCTTCACCATAATTATCTAGACTCCATTGTGTAATCTGTCGTACTAAACCTGATGATCCTGCTGATGCTGGTTCATTCCAACCTCTTGTTTGAGAGGCACATACAGTTGCTTGATATTTAGCGGCACTGTATCCAAGTCCTTCAACGGCTGTTGATGTACCAGTAGATATTAAATAATTTAAAGTAGCATTTCCTGCTTGAGAACTAGTTGCATCTGCTGCATCAGTAACACTAATTACATAAACATTAGTATCTATAACAGATAGAATTTCATATGTATTATTTGATAAATTAATATTACCACCTAGATTAGCACTTGCTGATGTAAAGTTTACAAAGTTTCCAACTGCTGTATTACTTCCATTATCTGAGACACATACTCGGTTTGTTCCCGCTGATGTTCCAAAACAATTTGCTAGTGTAACTGTAGATGCTAAAGGAGTTACATCAAATATTGTATCACCATGAAATTCAAATAATTTTTTATCTGTACCAAACATTGCTCGTTTGGTTTGACTATTATCAATCCATGTTAATAAGTCTCTTGCATTACCATCATATGTATCTGTTATCTTAGGCTCATATCCTCTAAGACATTCAGGTTTTCCATCACGAAAACGTACTCTATCTGCATTAAACCATTTTCCTTCTTCAGCATATTCAGTTGATTCTTTGAATATACCAGCGGGAAAATCAAGTTTAACTAGTTTTCCTGTCATGAGTTATCTCTTAAAGTCATGAAGCATTACAGCATCAATAGTAGTAGCACTTCTTGCGCTATATATTAACATATCAACTGCACCTGAAGTTGTTGTTAAAACAGGAACTGATCCACTTACAAATTTATAAACAGTATTATATCCAAGAGTTCGATTACCTGTACCATCTTGAATAACATAGATAAGCCCTGTCTGTCCTGCTGTTGCATTAGAAGGAGCAGCTAATGTTCTATTTCCTCCAAGAGTTACCAAGAAGTTATTACCTCCTAATAAATCAACAGCAATAGAAGTAGCATCAGTTAATGTTGTTATTGGATTTACAGCCCTAGCAGATGTACCAATAACAAACTGCCCGTCTCGTATAGTCTTTGTTCCTAATAGAGTTGTATTAACCGTTACAGAAGTTCTAAGATATCTAATATCAGCTAAAGATGTATCAGGTATGTTAGTAGCACAAACACCAATGTCTGCACTTGCTGCTGTACCTAAATTAAATCCTTTAGTATTAGTAGGTCGAACAGAAGTAGCATCACAATAAACCCATCCTATACCTCCTAGAGGCATATCATAACCATCACCAGCAGCAGTCTTAATTTTAATAATATCACTTGCAGTTGTATTAGCAGAAACTGCATTATTAATTAAATAATGTTTTGTATTGCCTGGAATAACAAGAGAGATAGTATTATGGCTTCCTCCTACCGTTCCTTTAATATGAAGAATAGCAGATCGTGCTTCATCTCCTGAACCATTGTTAGATGTTAAAGTTACAGATGTTGTAGCGCCCACACTAATCGTAGCTATTCCTGCAATAGCCTGATCTGTTAAACTAATAACACCATCATTTAATACTTGCCCCCAACTATTAGGATTATCACCATCCCCTTGTTTATTAAGGCGTATATTGGTTGTAAATGTACTCGCCATTATTAAATTCCTTTATCCTTCGCTGGTTTTCCTGCAACTATAACATAACCTACTAGTTGTTCATTCCATTTGCTTTTTATTTTTAATATACTTGTTTCTATTTTTTTATAATCTTTATAGCTACCTAATACATTTATTACTACAAAGAGAACTGGTGGTTGAAACTGAATACATTTTTGTGAAGCTTTCTTTTCAATAATTTTATTTAAAATTTCTGGTTCCCCTAGTGAATCTGCAAAAGCAATTTCCATAATATCTTTTTCAGTTTTACATACAACAAAAGCTGCAACTATATCTCCTTGTTTCCATGTTTCCTGCTTTACTGTTTTATTATTTACAGGAACTGTATTAACAATAGTATTTTTAGATGCTGCACAACTAGGTAATATAGTTAATAAAAATCCTATTATTATAATAGTTAAAAACTTCATTATCCTGCTCTTGGATTAGAAGGCCAATCATTAAACTCAGCAGTCTTTCCCTCTTCTGCACTTATAGTCATAGCTTCTAGACTAGCTACATCTCCTTTACTATCAATAGCAGTTTCTAAAGATTTAGCCTTAGTTCTAAGATCATTTCTCCACTTTGCAAGGTCTGTTGGTTTTGCAGTTCCACTATCTTGTTCTCTAATTACAATCCAATCAGTTTGTTCTAGATAACTTTTAAGAACATTAGCTACATGATTTTTCATTGTAGTTTTAATCTCATTTATATCTCTAGCAGTCTTTGTTCTGGTGACTACAACTTTATCTGCCTGAACTGCTGGAGAAGATTCAGAAGAAGAATGAAACATATTGTCTACTCCTGAACCAATATGTTCATAAGGAACAATACCAATAGCTTTACGATCTTCATTAGACCAAGCAGAACTAAAAATTGCTGTAGAATATTGAACATTATTTATAATCATTGGTTTTGGACGATTAATAATTTCCACCAATTGATTACCCATAATTCTTGCCCACATAATCTATTTTCCTTTCTTGAATTATCTACCATATATAGGGGGTAGGGTTCCACCTCCACCTATTTCTGCCATTGCTATGTAAATATATGTTCTTCCAGTATTGTTAATTGTTCCACTATTTGTTCTAAGTTTAAAACCATCAGCAAGAATATCAAAAGCAGGATTGTCTGTAAAGTTTGTATTATGTGCTTCTTCAGCAGTAGTATCATTAGCTTCTAATGTTCCTCCGTTTGATCCTCCTGCTGTAGTAGTACCGTTAAATGTATATCTTGCAGAATCAAAAATAAACCAATCATGTGAAGCATCGGAAACAGTAGCACATTTTACTAAAATCCAACGAGGTTTAAAAGAACATGATATATAAGGACCATTATCAATAGAATTTCCTTCAAAGCTCCCCACCTTACACACACCAGCAACTGAACGTAAACAGTATGCTATAAATTTTTCTCCCCCACCGTCATTTGTATCAGGAGTACCTCCTCCACCTATACTAAAAAGAGTAGAGGTAGGACTTGTGTCATTCCAGTAGTTTGTATTAGCTCCAGTAACACCAGTATCATTTAAAAGAATATAATTATTTCCACCACCTGCCAGTGATCCTAAATCTTTATGAAGCATAGGCCAATTAGTACTTGTTGCTCCTAAATTTTTTACTATTATGGCTTCAGGAACTCCTCCTAAACCATGCCCTACAGTTTGAGCAGAACTTGTGTTACCTGTGTATTGAACTACTGAAAAGTGACCAGCATCAGCAACAACAACAGTGCTATCAATACTACCACTATCATTAGTTGATCCTGTTGTAGCACTATCTCCTAGTAGCCACTGCCAAAGAACGTAAGATTCATTAAGCGTATTTACTTCATTATCATATCCTATCTGTACACCTCTTTGAAGAAATTTTTGTACAGTGTGAGCATTTGATACTTGTATTGCTGTACTATTAGTATGAATATCATTACCTACACCTCTGACTCTATCAAAGAGCATATGATTATCAGTGGTATCTCTGTTCTTTATCCATGCCCAAGCTGTAATTTTAGAAGCAGTATCATCTAGATTGTCTTGGTTTATAGCTTTAAATCCAGTAGGTGGAGTGTGTGCAAAACCAGAAGTTCCTGATCCAAAGTTAATTGTATTATCATCAGTTGTTACACTACTGGTCATTGATACTACAATATTATATTCAATACCTTTTAATATTCGAGCGCCAGGATTCGCTCCTGTTGCTGGATTACCAGAATTTTCAAATGTACCGCCTCGCCCAAAATAAAGTTTCCCTTCATCAAGATCAATAGCCATACTTACAACTACACCTGCACCTACAGCAGCACCATAGGTTCCAAGATTAGTATCATTATTATAAATTTTACCATCAACAAAATAATACCCATAGTCAGTGGCACCTCTTGGTAAAGTTGATGCACTGGAATCAACAGTAGTTCCTGACAAAGTAAGCTGTATGTTGGAATTAGCAGTTTCTGGGGTAAATTCTAAATACCACTTCCCACTGGTTAGTCCACCTAGTGTTGCTTGTGTGCTGTCCCAGTTTGCATCACCAGGACCAATTTTTAAATAACCTTCCGTTAAATTATTTGTTTGGTTTCTAGTTATATCTAAGATAGCAAAGTTTTTAGAAGGGGTATCAGTAGTTTTATCTCCAGCAGCCCATGCAGCCCCTCCAGAACCATTCTCTTCAGTTAAATGAATATTATTACCAGATGAGTCTTTGCCCATATTTGATCCAGATGATGCTCCAGGTGTACCATCAAATTTAAGATAAAAACCTCGGTTTCCGTATGTTCCCACATTTGTTTTATAATCTTTTGGAACCCATCTATTTGTGGATGTATCGGCTTGTCCAAAGTTTGACAACGCTTGGCACGTACCGTCTACAAGATGAAACTCTGCAAGATAACTACTAAAAGCATAATTGGCATTATAGGTATCACCAGGAGATAAATGACCAACATATAGTTCTTCATCTCGAAAAAGATTTAATTGAAGTCCTTGAGTCATACCCGTAAAGTCGGTAGTGCTGGTAATTGCATTTCCGTTTATCCAGACTTTCATACGGTCTGCGGCAGTAGCATTGTTGGTATCTAGATGTAAAAGAAAATGTGACCACTCTTGAGTTGAAAAAAGATTTTTGTCAAACGTAAATGTTCGATTAGCTTCCGTAGCTGTATCAATAGTTATAAAGGCAGCGTTACTACTAATCGGATTATCAATTACAAACATAAATCTTTCGGACTGACCAGAGTTTGACTGTGAAATAATAGTCTGATGATTACCTATCGAATCTGCAAAGTCTAAATACTTTATCCAAAACGATAATGTTGCTTGATCAGTGCTATTACTTGTTGCGGCACTTTCACTGGAATAGGTATGTGCAAGTCTACGAATATCCGCATTGTTAAACATTGCTGAGTTTCCAATAGCAAAGGTATCAGAAAAAGGTACAAAATCTCCTACTCTTTGATTGTGACCATTGCCTTCGTAAAGAGTTGCATCAAAGTAGTCTATGCCTTGATAGGTTGGTGCTGTTAGGTTTGCAGTATTTAACTCTTTTGCGTTAGAAGGTCTGTTTGTTGAACCAGTCCAGTCACCAGATTCCATGATAAGAGTTTGAGTAGAAGACCCACCTACATCAACTGTAATAAAATACACGGGGTCAGGACCACTGGTAGGTAATCCCGTTGTAGTCATTGCACCAGTCTTACTAGCACCACTGGCAGGATCACCAGAATTAAACCACGTAATGGTTGACCCAGAAATGCTTCCAAAATAAATAGCTCTGTTGTCACCATCCCAAGCTACTGCATACCGAACTGCACCTGATTGCGCGCTACTGTAACTTGAGGTAACAGTCCCATTGTTATTTATTGATCCATTATATGAAAGATATAAATGCGTGTCTGCCGTTGTATTATTCCAGACTCCTGTTGAGTTATATCCAATGGCACTTTGTTGACCTAAACCTAGACCAGGACTGCTCTGATCAGCAGTATTTACTTCCCAGTACCACAAGCCGTATAAAGGTAAGGTTTGCGTCATAGCAATACCGCCGTTATCTGGTACAACAACTTTTGTATTGCCCTCGCTTAGTGTTGTTGAGGCGCTACCCACCTGTGTAAGAGTGTTCCAAACTGGATAAATGTTACTAGGTGTATTTCCTGTTTGATTGGCTGCTGCCATACTGTTAGCTGTATAATCATTATTATTTCCACTAATATCATTTCCTAGATCAGAACTGTTTGCAAAGTCAAGACAAAAACTATTACCTCCTGCTGTAGTCGCAAGAGCAGCAATATCTGTATCAGCTTTAGGAACAAACTGAGAACCATTAGTACCCATTGTAAATGAATCTAAAAAATCTGTAACAGCAATATCGCCGTTTTGAATAGAGTCTGCATTTAAAAAACAAATCTGAGTCATATATGCATTTGCATAAACCGACGTTGTTCTTGAACGTCTGCCTATTTCATTTGCTATATCGTCATTCCAAAATGTTTCACCAGCACTTGATGGTTCTGCTGCACTACCAGTAGCTAAAGTTTGTTGTATTCCATTTATATAAATTCTAACTCTATCTTCTGCAACTGTTTGATTACTATCGTAACTGACAATACAATGATACCATCCTGCGTCTCTGAACAGCATTGTGGTCTGCATATTCATGCTTGCGTTGTCATCCTGCACCATCATTTGTCCTGCTGATTCAAGGGCAATTCTAAATTCATTCGTACTAGAGTTGGCAGAAAAGAAAACCATCTCTGTTGAAATTGCATTTAATTGAAACCACCATGCAAGTGTCCACCTAGTCCTATCTCCTGCACTAGAGGGTGTTTTTGACAGATAATCCGCTGATCCATCTAACCAAATTGAATTACCAATTAATGTCGTATTGAATCCAGAATCGGCTGAAGCTGCTGCTGCTGCAAAAAGTAAATTATTAGAAAAAACCATGATTAACTATTTCCATATTCATTTGTTAAAATTGCATGTATGTTTTCACCAGAGCTATCACTTGATATTGATACAACAATATAATCTAATCTAGAGACTGCTCCATTACTTGTAGCAAAAGTAGGTACACTAGCTCCAATAAATTTCCAACAAGTATTATATGCTAATGTTCCACTTCCTCCTGATTGTACAAAGAAAATACTTCCTGTTTGTCCCTTAGTTGCGTTTGTTGGTCTAGCTAATGTATGTGCGGCTGTAACTGTTGTAAGAAAATTCTGAGCATTAGAAAAGTTTAATGAAACAGAAGTAATACCATTAATAGCTGTTGCTGATATAGCTGCTGCTCCTGACTTAGCTAGAAAGAGTTGACCACCAAGACTTACATTACCTGTAATTAATGCTGCTCCTCCTATAGTAGCTGTACCTCCAACATTTAAATTTCCTGATACAGAAGCATCATCGTCAAAAGTAGCTGCACCTGTAGCCAGGAACGTACCTCCTATAGAAGTATTACCATTTACATCTAACGTGCCTCCAATAGTTGTATTACCGCTTACACGTACTGTTCCTAAAAATCCTGCTGCACCGCTAACAGTAGCCGTACTTAAAAGATTTACAGCGCCTCCTATAGATACTGCACCTGATACAGACACATCATCATCGAATGTGGCTGCACCAGTAGACATAAATGTTCCACCTACTGAGGTATTACCAGCTACATCTAATGTACCACCTACTGTAGTATTACCACTAACTCTTACAGTTCCAAGAAAACCTGCTGCACCAGATACTGTGGCTGTACTAAGAAGATTAACTGCACCTCCTATTGATACAGCCCCTCCTATAGAAGCTGCACCTACTATTGTTGTAGTTCCTCCTACAACTAAATTACCACTTACAGATACATTAGTTTTAAATGTAGCATCACCAGATACTGTAGCAGTTCCTCCTACTACTATATTACTAACAGATATATTACCTGTAATAACAGCAGGTACATTACTTAAATTAGAACCATCACCAAAGAAAGCACTGGCACATACTTTAGCATTAGTTGCTTGTACATTTGCTCCTGCTATTGTAACTGTGCCTCCAATATTAAGATTACCACTTACAGAAACATCGTCTTTAAAATGTCCTGCTCCTGCTACAGTAACAGTTGATCCTAATACTGTAGCTCCTTCAAGTGAGGTAGCTCCACTAACTCGAACAGATCCCAAGAATCCTGCTGCGCCTGATACTGTTGCAGTGCTTAATAAATTAACGGCTCCTCCAATTGATACAGCCCCACCAATAGATGCTGCTCCTGCAACAGTTGCTGTACCTCCTATATTAACATTACCTGAAACTGAAACATCATCATCAAATGTTGCTGCTCCAGTTGTAATAAGTGTTCCTCCTACTGATGTATTACCTGCTACATCGAGAGTTCCTCCTACAGTTGTATTACCACTTACTCTAACCGTTCCAAGAAATCCTGTAGCTCCACTTACAGTAGCTGTACTGTTCATCTTAACAGCACCTTCAAGTGAGGTAGCTCCACTTACTCTAACTGTTCCTAGAAATCCTGTAGCTCCTGATACGGTAGCTGTACTTAGAAAATTAACTGCTCCACCTACCGAAAGAGTTCCTCCAATTGTAGCAGTATTAGCTACAACAAGAGAACTAACAGATGTATCTCCAGTTGCTATAATACTAGTAAGATGACGCCCACTACCAAAGTAAGAACTTGCACATACATCTCCATTAACTTTTAAAGAACCACCTATACAAGCACTAGAAGATACTGCAAAAGCACCTCCAACTCGTATAGCACTAGTAGCTACAAGTAAAGCTGTATTAGTACCATCTCCTCCTTCAACCTGGGTTAAAGATGAAGATACTGCACCATTACCACTTACAGCTAGTTTGAGTAAACCTTTGTAAGTATCTGCTATTCTTTTACCTGTTAAATCAAAATCACTCATGCGCTATTCCAAACTGGTGAAACTACTTGATCACTCATATTATTGGGAGTTCCTTCCCAAAGTAAGTTTGCTGTATTCCACACTAGGTTACGACCTCCTGCATCAGGTCTAGGATTATCTATTTTTGTATTATCCCTTACATCGGGAATTTTATTTTGAGGATGATTTTTTAAATCAAAAGCACCTTCATAATCTTCTGGACAAACTAATAAACCAAAGCTATTTAATTTCATTACTCTATGTGGATATCTAAAATTACAGATATCACATACTGCTAAAGCTTTACTATCTGTTGCCATTATACTGTCCTAATTTTTGGTCTAAAGAAAATACTTGCACGTTCTTTATCTTCTTCCATCGCTCGTAAAAGAAGTTCTTCATAATTTCCTTTTAACATTGCAATTTTTTCATTTGGTACATTAGGTCTTTTCATTGACATATAGTAAGCTAGACCGCATGTAAGACAAGGTAAAAATCGTTTAGGCATATCAGCATTCTGTCCTGCTGATTTATCCACATCTTGTAATTGACTAATGCGTTCTATCTTTAAAATGTCTGTGCTGTTATCAGGAATAGGCCATATACTTAATGTAGGATTATCTCGATCTCGTTTAATAGTATATTGAGTTGCTCTGCCTGTTTGCGTTTTATTAGGAATAATTAAATATTCTTCAAAAGAAATACGAGTTAATTGAAGATCAGTATTATCTCTATTAACTACTACTTCCAAAGCATCTACAGTAGAATTACTTAATGAATAAGATGTAACACTAGCAGCAACAGTAACTGCTGTTACTTCTGTTGACCATAGAAGAACACCTCTGTTCTGCCAATCAGTAAGCATTAGATTTATAGAACGACGAGCAGATGCAGGTTCATGACCCAGAGTATTTTCACCTCCAATCATTTCACTTGCTTCTTGTATAACCTCGTCTATATCAAGGTTAAAATTAAATGTACCACTAGTTGCCATTATATTTTCCTATGCATCATAACAAGAAGCTACTAAAGCTTGTCCACCATGTTTAGCAAATGTCTTAACCATTGTAGGTTTACCTCCCACTCCTTGAGCTTTTGACCGTTTACGTTTAACTGCTGAAGTTTTTTGAGATGCGCTCATACGATTTGCTTTAGCAAGAGGAACACATTTAGGATATTTTCTTTTACTTCCTTTAGTAGACTTACGCCCACATGGTTGATACTTACCATCTTTTTTAGGAGCGCCTATATCTACCCATTTTTCATCAACCCACTTTCTAAGACCACCACCTTTTTTAGCTTTCTTTTTTTTCCCACCTGGTTTAACTTTACCTGAACATACAGCAGATGCATACATATTAGCATAAGCTGATGGGTATACATCAAACTTACGCTTTGCAGCAGCTTTACCTTTAGGACAAAGTTTTGCCATCTTAACACTTCCATCTTTTACGTGCTTGCCTAAGTCTTGAGTTAGGATTCTTAGCTGCTTTGGGAAACTTTTTCATTTGTCCTGCTGACCTAGCGCAATAACTTGCGCGTCTCTTAGCACGTTTACCTTTAGGATTTGATTCAGTGACAGCAGTCTGTAGTTTACTTCCAGGATTATCTCTACGATATTTAGCCACACCTTTCTTAGTCATACCAGCACCTTTTTTAGTAGGGCGTTTATGACCACCACCAATTGTATGACCCTTCATACCTTTACCAGTGCGTCTAGTATTACGAGACATTAAACTTGACCACCTTTTTTGTAACCATACATTACACCTTGATTAACCATTTCTTTAGGAATTTTCATTTCAATATTAAAATCTCCACCACCACGCTTAGAAACTGTTTTCTTTTTATTAGGTGGTTGATTACCAGGACCATATTCATTTTCTATAGCTTTATCTCGTTTATTTTGTTGCTTACGTTTATCATCTATAATTTCTTTAGCAAATTGCTTAAAAGGTTTATAATTAGACATATAACTTCTCCTTAATCATATAAAGATGCAACAAAAAAAGTTCCACCCATTTTTTTATTTATTACCTGTCCTCCAGTTTTAACAGCTAAAGGACGAGGACGCTTACCTTTACGTATTCTAGGTTTTTTAAACGATATTTGTCGTTGACGCCTTTCTTTTGCTGGTTCTCTTTGAGGACGTTGTAAACCTTTAGAATAAATAGCCATATAGCTTTTCCTTAATCATAGATAGACGAAACAAAGTCAGAACCTGACATAACCTGTCCACCGCCTTTACGGTTTACAACTTTACCACCCTCATTATATTTTTTAATAGAACCGCCTTTTTTACGTAATCTAGCACCAAGAATCCTTGTAGAACCTGCTCCTTGTTCATTCATTTTTTTTAATTCTTGTTTTCTTTTAGTTTCTTGACGCCTTTGTCTATTACGAGCTTCTTGTTTTTTGCTTACAGTGGTCTGTTTAAAAGGTTTTTCTCCTGAAGCGCGTTGTCCAGATGTTGCTGATTTTTGTCGAGCTACTTGTGCTATTATATTATTTGAAGACTCAGCATTTTTGACAGCTTCAGTAACTTCTTTTTTAGATAGATTACTTCGATAAACTGACTTTAATACATTTTCTTGTTCTTTGTTAGATAAATCTTTAATTTTTCTTATTAGCTGATTTATAAAAGGTTTTCCATATGTTGTAGCTGCTTTAATAGCAACCTTTGCTCCTGGACCGCCTAAATTACCAATAAGAAGCCCACCCATTGCTATTTTTTCTTCCGTTGTAGGAACAGGAGCTTGACCTTTTTGTCCTCTTGGACCTTTACCTACATATTTAAAAGGATCAGCTTTTCCTCCTAGTGGAGCAGATGATCCTCTTGGTCTATATTTAGATTTAGGAGTAGATGTAACAGGTCTATTATCAGGACGTTGACTTGAACCTACATAGGATTTAGATTTAGGAGTAGGTGCAGGTTTTTTTATTTTAGTAGGTGCAGGTTCTTTTTTACTTACACTCTTTGCTGTAGGTTTAGATGTACTAAGATCAGCACCTGTCCGCCTTGCTTTACGTTGGTTATTTAAATATTTACGTAAAGATAATCCTGACTCATCAAGTTCTTCTTTTGTAACCGCAGCTTTTCGTTTCCCGTCTTTTCCTATAAAATAGCTTTTACCCATTTTACGGGCTTGGGAAATACTTTTAGGTTCAGCCATAACTAGTCCTCCTCTTTCATGAGGTCTTTGTCAGAAGAAGCTACGACACTCGGTCCTTTCCTAGATGCACCAAATCCCTGACCTGTAGGACGCCCTACGATCTCATTCAAATCTGGATCAAGATTGGGAAGTTTTCGTGCTGCTGCACCTGATACAAAATCTTTCATGACTTTCTCCTTTTATAAACTGTTTTCTTTTTTTTCTTTTTATTTTTAGGTTTTGAAATTTGATTAGAAATATTACTTCTACCTATAGCCATTATGTTGATCCCATGATAACAGTATCAGGACTACCAGCAGGACTTGCTGCTTGTGCCATGTCATCTTGTCGGGTCCGACGAGCCTGGTTTCTAAGTTGATTAATTGCATTTTGGTATTGACCTTCCCATATCTGAAGATCATTCCAACTTTTCATATACATGGTAGCTTCGATCATACAACCATAGAATAGAGCATTGTAACAGAACTCACTAAAATAATTAGAAGTTGTTACACTGGTTCCAGTTGCAGAAGCTAGACCTAAAGGTTTACGAACATATTGTACTTCTATATCAACTGCTGATGCAGGAGTAGGTACAATATAAATCTCTGTGTTTGTCTTGCGTGAATAATATCGAGGATCGCCTACAGATGCGCTTGCATGAGGCCAGTAATCTATTGCATACTCATAAGTTCTAGGTAATAGATTAGTTCTTGTAGCTGATGCACTTGATATTACATTTACATTTCTTACAATCTTTGTATCAGCAGGAAGAGATACAATAGGATTTCCTATTGAACATGACACAGTAGCAAAAAAATCTAGACCAAAATCATCTAGATCATTTGAAAGCCTGTTCTCTACTTTCTCTACAAAAAAAGGTATTTGATCTGAAAATTCTGTTGAATCATTCTCAGTCGTATTTACCAAGTCATTTTTTAAAAACGAAAAGTTAGGCATTTTATTAGCCTACTATCAATGTTAAAGCAGCCCCATCAGCAGGAACCGAAACACTTACACTTCCTACCATTGGAACTCCCATATCTCCAATATAAATATCTGCACTTTCATTGGCTGCTACAAAGAATTTTAAAACTCCCGATGTTGCTCCCTTGATATCAAAGGAACCTGCTACTGTACTATGAGCATGGACCGCAATAATGCGAGTTTTAGCTGCTGTAGAAATAACTCCAGCACCTGCCTGAAAAAGTGAATTATAATTATTTGCCATATTTATCTCCTAAAGTAAAGTCAGGGAGAACCGTAATCCCCCCTGACTTTTATAACTACGATCCTTGTGAACCGAACCATCCACGCCAATCAGAGACACCAAACGAATAACGCTCCCGTGCCTTGAAGCGAAGATTACCAGTATCGAAATCAGGTTCCATCTTCGTTTGAAGAGGAGTACGGACAAACATTTTTGTTCCATTAGGAACATCAGTTTTAATCCACCAAGAAGTCGTATCGGTAAACCGCCGATTAACATAGAATCCATCAGGCAACATACCCATATGACGAGTTGCATTAATAGCATTCGTATTTGGATTTGCAGCAGCAGCACTAACTTGCGTCGATCCTGGACTTGCCAAGACACGATCTGCAATAGCCCATGAATCTACAGGGACATGAAGAGAAACCGAACTGGCACCAATCAAGATACCACGATCATCTTCAATCTTCTGCACATTCGTTAGAGCAGTCTCCAGCGTTGCCTCTGAAAGATCAGAAGCAGCAATCAAGTTAGATTGACTACCTGCACTGATGGTTGGATGGGAAGCTGAGAAGAAAGCTGCACCATCACCAATAGTATCAGAGAAACCATTGTTGAATAGATTAGCAGCCTTAACCTGCTTCGTATTAGCCATTGCCCTTGCAAGACCCCTAGCACGTAGCTTCGCAAACGTGTCGTACAGGTTGTCTTCCATAGCCTCTTCCGTAACGGCAAAGGCAAGAGCGACGGTTTCATTCGTATAACGTGCAGTGTAACTTTCCTGCGCGTCATCATAGGTTACAGCAGCACCCTCACCCTTGGTTGGGGCAGTACCAAAACCAGTAAATAGAACTTCTTCCTCAAATGCTCGGTCAGAGTTTTCAACATCATAAAGAGCTTCATGCTCATTATTAACATCTCCATACTCAATACCGAAAACAGCATTAAGGCCAGGAAGGAGTTCTTTAGCAATACTTGAACGATTTATAGCCATGATACACCTTCCTTATTAAGCTGTGGATGCGGTAGCAGTAACATACCGATCTCGGTGAGTGTTTAGCCAAACTTCAACAATCGGGAAAGCATCGCTATCCTTCTCATCAGGAAGTTCTGCTTTCTTAACAACTCGCGCAGCCAATTCAGTTTCTGCGCCAGAAGCAGCCAAGAGATAATAACTGGACTGACCAGTAGTCGTATCTCCCGAACTTGCAGTCGAGCTAACAGTCACAGCATAATTTTTTACTACATTGATCTCTCCAACAGAAAGCGAGAGAGAAGCTTGAATGTAATAAATCTGATCAGGATCAGTGATAACATGGAATTTCAAATCTGTTACGCACGTTCCTCCTGTCCAATGCCGACGAAACTTTTGTTCGCCGTCTTCTACATATTGACAACCAGCAAACACGCCAGATGGCTTGAGAGTAGTTGCAATATGAGGTTGAATTGTAGCAAGGTTGGCACCTGGCATAACAACCAGATCACCAGTGAAAAGATTATTACTACAAAGACCACCAGAAGTAATTGGCAGTACGTCTACACCTTCGGAGTTATAGTTACTACCTTTTTTTCGGACAGGAATGAACCCACGAAATGCTTTAGTTGTACTCATTTCTAGTTCCTCCTAATTGTAGAGAGGATTTAGTCCTGAAAATTAGGGGTACGTCCTCTCATAGTGGTTGATTTACTACTATTAGAAACAGGCATATTCCTAAGACGAGCATCTGAATTATTGTAAAGCTGTGCATTTACAGCATCCATCATATCATTTGCTTTCTTTTCATAGAATGCTTGTCTCGCTTCTACTTGGTTAGTTGGCTTTTTAGCCAAGGCTACGTCTCCACGACAGACTGTACCCAAGTATCTGCCCTCATCCCTCACGTAGGATGTTGATGCCATTTCAGGAACTTCTCCAGGTTCAACAAAAGTCCATCCTTCTTGCTCACGCTTTCCAACATTCATAATGTCTTCCTGCCCTTGCAATGAAACCCTGATCCATCGAAGGGATAATCCTTCGTTTTGAAATCTTTCCTGTACCGCTTGCGGTATAGATAAAGCATCAGGCTCTTCAAAAACAAACTCTTCTTCTCTGGTATTTGTTTCTCTTAGAGTATCAATACGTGATTGTTCGCGTGTCATTTCATGTCCTCCGCACTAAGATATTTCTGTGTATTCGCCGTCTGCTTCAGCAACTTTAAGTTTCTGAGCAGCATAGGTTTCAAGGGGTATGTTCCATTTATTAGCAAGCCTGACATCTTCTTTCGTCAGTTTTATTTTGCTTTTGGAGGAATTGGGAGCAGAGCGCGAACTGCTTCCCACCACTTGAGCAGGAGTTGACGTAGCTTCCTGCACACGATTTTCATTTGATTCCACAGCCACTTCACTGGCTTTAAACTTATGTGGAAAAGCTTCTGAAAGCCGCCGATCAACTTCGTGATAAAATTCATCATCATCTGGATTAAATCCTTCCGATTTAAGTTCTTGATCTATTGTTAAAGCTGAAACAGTTAGAATTTTATCTTTACCAAACCAGTCATTTTGCGCTGCCCATTCTTCTGCTTTAGGATCAGGAGTTGGTTGAGTAGCTACTTGTTGTTCTGGCTGTTGAACTGGTTCTGGTTGTTCAGCAACATCTTCCATTTGTGCTTTAGTAAGATTTAAATGTTTTAAATCTACTTGGGCTTCATTAAGCATTTCTTGTGCTTGCAGAAGCTTTTCTTTTTCACCACTTTCAAATGCTTCCATATAGGCATTACGTGCCAGAGTAACTTTATCTGTTAGTTGTTTTTCAGAAGCATCTAGATTTAGTTTACTTACTTCATTAAAAGAATTTTCTCTTTGTCGTAAATTATTTGATAGCTCTTCATTTTGAGAAAGTAAATTAGCAATCTGCTCATCTCGTTCTTTTCGTTGACGAACTAATTGCCTAATTCGTTTTTCTGCCCCTTTAGTTTTAATTCCTTCTAGTTCTTCAGGTTTCTCTTCTTCTTGAGTAGGAGCAGCTTCTTGAGGAGTATCTTCCTCTATTTCATAAGTAGGTTCTTCTTGTTCAGGGACTTCTACTTCTTCCCAGGTTTCATCATCGTTCATTTTTCTCTCCGTTGTTTACGAAACAATCGTGCTTACGTTATATACTATTATACCACATTTTTTGGTAAATTTCAAGTCACATTGAAAAACTAGTTAAATTAAATGTAGGATCGAGATATGCAGGATTCTCTACCTTCATCATGACTTGATCATCAAACATTAAAATTAGCCTGACGCTTTTATAAAATAACTTTGTACCTGTATGCTTACCATAACAGATATAGTCACCTTCTTCACACCAAGGACCAAATGGAAACTTATCTTGGTCTTTATATGCCATATCTCCAAGAGCTAGTACACGCCCGACTGTGGTTAGATATGCCATATCATCCTTTGTAGAATCAGGTAGAATAATACCTCCTTTGGTTTTTGTCTTAATTGATATAGGTCTTACAAGAACATGAAATCCTGGAAGTTCTGGTAGAATATCTGGATCAGGATGTTCATCTTCATCTGTAGTCCAAAGATTATTTTTTACTGCATTTCCTAAATGTGCCTGTTGCATCTCACTCCTCTTCTATATAAAGTTGTTTCTGTACAATATCTCTTAAGTTTTGTCTTGCCCATTCTAATCCTGCTATGTATCCTACTACTTGTTTATAAGAAGAATAGTCAGAAGGATTACCTTGAGCTAGACTGGTCATTTGATTTTCAATTTCTTCTTGATATACTTGAGCTATAGTTTCAAATATATCCATTAAGAATATTTAATTTTACTCGGTGAAGGCATTTCCCAATATTTAGCATCATACTCAGCCAAACGTGAGCGAGTAGCTCGGCTTCCCTGAATATCTTCTTTAGTCCAATCCCCAAAAGAACTAGACTTATCTACAACATGAGTAGGCTTCCCATCGGTAATTCCTTTCACATCGTTGGGATAGTGTATCTTTCCATAGTTAGGCATTAGTTGTCTCCTTTATTAAATTTAAAATCATGTCTACTGCTTTCATGTCAGTTTTATCTTTTCTATTAGCTTGATCTTTTACCATATCAGCAATAGTTTTTTGTTCTAATCCTTCTGATTTCATCTGTTCTGTTAAAATCTTGGTAAGCATTTCAATAGCTTTAATAGTTTCTTTACTGGCTCGATCAGCTTCAGCTTTTTCACCTTTCATTGCTGTAGTAATTCCAGACTTGGTAGCTTCCATCATTTGTTTATTTTCTTCAAGATCAAGCTTTTTATTTTCTAGAGCAACTTCTGCATTATTAACAGCAAGATCCATTTGCATCTTCTGCTTCTCTAGTTCAACCTTGGCTTGTTCAAGAGCAACCATTTGCTGTTCTGGAGATTGTACCATCCCCATTGCCTGATTTGCATTCTGTACTTTTTTAGCTGCTTCCATTAAAGCCATTTCTATTACTTCTGGTTTTTGAGCAGACTCTGGAGCAACAGTACCAAGTTCTTGTTGTGCCATTCCATTAACCTGTTCTTGGTATTTCATTACAGAGTGTTCTTGTATATTGGCTTGAAGAACAGGCTGTACTCTTTGCATAATTGGATTGGCTCCATTCATGGGGTCTTGTAGATATGCCATCTTTACCTGAATATGAGCATCATGATTCTGTCCTGGAAATGCAGCAATAGGGATACCTTTAACTGAAGCCATAATATCAGATACAGGATCAAGAGGTTTTGGTTCTGGTTTTGGTGGTAGTATCTCATCTAGGTTAGGCATATTAGCTGCACTCAAGATTGTTCTATTCAAAGCTTCTGTATTAAACATTCCTGGAGGAGACTGTTGTGCCATTTGTAATGCCATATTAGCCAGCATCATACGATGGGCATTAGAAGGAATATTAGGATCACTGACAGGAATTACATCAACCTTACCATCAAAGTCTGATTGATATATACTACGCTCTGCTAGAGGAACCTCATAAGGATATTCTTGTGGTAGATAATCTTTATCTATGCTGGCAAGAATTTTAAATTCATCTCTTTGAGACTTATGAAGTCGTTTATGTATAGCTGTAAAGAATTTACTTGAAGCTTCTAGTAATGCCATTGTAGTTCCCACAGGTCCATAGGAGGCAGCATCTGAAACAATCTGTTCAGTGCTGTCTGCAAACTTCTGTCCAGCAGCAGTTACAAACTGAAGCATCTGGTAGAGCGTCGAGGAAGGCTCTTTGTAAGGGAGAGATATAATAGCCTTGTTCAAATCAATACCTGTTGCTTCAACCTCCTTGAACTCTCCTGGAGCTATAGGCTCATTGTTGCCTACCATCCGCACACCTTTAGCCTTAAAGCCACCTGGGAGATTCGCAAATTGACCTGCGTCTATCAATGCTCGCATTGCAGCAGTCGCACTCATAGTCAGATTACCAAGGAAATGCATGAGTCCCAAACCATAGAACCCAAATCCTGGAACAAAACGATAGTGTACAAAGTGTACTTTCTTTTGTTTTGTAGGATCATCCTTGTCGTAATTACGTCGAATACTAAGTACCTGTTTAGATTGTTCTTCTATTGTTACAATATATGGAAGAGATTCTCCATCTTCTGATTGAGGATCAGCTATATCTAGATAACAATGCTGTTCTAACAAAACATACTGAGGATCAGAATCACTAGAAGGAGACAGTCCTATAATCGTATCCATCTTTTCCGAGAAGGATGTAGGATTAACCATACCTGCTTCAGGTAGATCAATGTCTGAATACATCTCTGCTTTTATTTCTCGATAAAGATCAACAGGACTTTTATATATTACATGTGTATAACGATCAGCATTCCTTAGATTAGATGCATTATAAGAAACATAAAACTGATCAATAGGAATAAATTCTGAGACAGGGCGTTTAAAAGAAGCATCATAATATATTTTCTTAAACGAGGAACCTATCAAAGGTAGATGAAAGAGCATCCTTTCAAATTCATCAAAGTATTCTGGCATTTGTTCTGTAAGCTGATAGTTCATAAAATTCTGAACTCTCATGGCTTGGTTTTCTTTTTCAAGAGTATGCTTACCTAGTATCTGTGCCTTGACAGGACCATTAGGAGGAAACAACTCCTGTGATGCTTTTGATTGGAACTTGACTGCTGATTCAATTAAGAGAGGATGTACGGCTGTACATGCACCTTCAAAAGGTTCAGATGCTTCTTCTATCTTGAGTCCTAACAAATCAAAGCCACGTTCAAACATAGATTCCCATTCATTACGGGAAGACTTATCAGACTCATAATTATCATAGAGGGTCCGACCAATATCCTGAAGTTCTTCTTCTTCCAGATCATCTCTTAAATTACGATACCATTCTCCTACAGATTCTTCCGCACCCATCTCTACTGCATCTTCAGTAAAATCTACAAGGACACCACCATCATCATCCAGTTCAAAGGTAGCTTTAGTCTCGTCTACCATAGGCATAGGAACAACATTATCCTGGGCAGGATTAATTTGTTCAAAGGGATTTTGTTCAATTGCCATTTCTATAGGTATCCTTAAATTTTAAATCTAAATGTTCCATTAAATCTTTTTGATATTTCCTCCATCTACCTTTACACATTTCTGGTATGGAACAAATACACTTTTTTTTCTTACACCTATAATCCTGATACTTAGGACGTACAAGATTATAATTTATATTATCAGCGAAGGTCCACATCGTTAGACTTATCATCGCATTCACATGGATCACATTTACAGTTTTCACATTTACACATTTAACAAATAACTCCCATTGTTATTTTATCTATATGATATAGATAATGACTTTGTAGTATTGCGTTTAAAAATTCTATCATTTATTTACCTAATAACATAAAAAATTTTTTTAGTATTCCGTCAGATTCTTTTTCTTTTTCTTTATATCCTTTTGGAGTGTATTTTAGGTCAGGCATATGTTCTTTAATATATCTAGAAATATTAGGGTCTTTTGCTAATTCTTCTTCATATATTTCTCTTAATATATTATTTTGATAACGTGGTGAATAAGCTACTTTTTCTTTTTCTTTTATATATCTATGTTGTTGTCTTCCACTAACATTTTTTAATGCAGGAACTTTTTTAAATCCTCTATGCATTAATTCATGTATTATAGTATTTATTTGAGCATCAAGTTTAGATGTTGTTCCTTCTGGAACTTCTTTCATTTTATCCAATTTTCTAGCAAAAAACTCGTTTGTTAGCGGATTTACATTTAAATAAGTTTTATCTTCTATAAGCATTCGTTCTACATCTTGCGGATATCTGTATTCAATATCTCCATCTTTACTTCTTATTGCTACCATACCTTTTTCTTTAACATCTGCTCCATATTTAAATTTCCTTGGTTTACCGCTAGATTTTATTACATAAAATCCTCCTACATTTGTTGGTTCATCATATGCCTCAACTGGTAGAGGAGTACGCTCTTTTGGTAACAATCCATATAATCCTAGTTTAGCTAAAGGATTATTTTTCATCATAGGAGATTTTAATAAATCTGCAATAAATTCATTATCTCCCATGCTGGTATCAACAGGTTTAGCTTTTGGTTTAGGTTTTGGTCTTGGTGCTAATTTTTTCTTTTTCTTTGCCATAGGTTATACTCATTAAAATTCTACCATACTCTATTATACCATTAAACTTTCCAATATGCAACCCTCTTATGTCTTATTTCTTCTTCCCAGTCTGGATCGTCAGGATGTGTAACATGCCAGGATTCCTTGAGATAATGAATTGCCATGACCAAGGCATCTACCTGATCATCATGAGCAGCATGTGGAAATCTGGCAAGTTCTTCTATTAACTCATCTGCCCACTTTTTATTCTTGGGTATCCATACTCTACCTGCTTCCATGATAGGAGATGCTGCATATGCTCTGGCTACCTTATCTCTGTCAGGCATATAATCCTTTACTGGTAATCCACTACGCCTCATGTCCTGTATCAGGGACTGCCCACTGGCTTTCTTTTCTATGATGCATACATCTGGCCTGTGCTTATTGTACAGCATCTGTGCTGTTCTTCGTAGTTCAGGATATTCAAACCTTCCTCTGACATTTCCCAGAAGAATCAGATTAGGAGCAAAGTCTTCTATACCCATTTCATTCTGTTCATACAGAGAGAATATTCCCCATGTCTGTACAACACTAAAGTCAGCAGTTGTTCTGGTAGAGAAAGCAGTATCATATGTTTGAATTATAAAATCACAAACAGGAGGCTCATCATATTCCCATTCCTGTATCCATTTCTTTTTTATAAGCCCACCTTCTTCTGGTGTTGGGTCTTGCATATACAAAGAGTTCCAGTAACGAGAACCATTCGATGCTTTAATCTCTGCTTCATCTATAGCCAGTACTTCATCTGGTTTCCATTCTGGAAAGTATGAGCCTCCTTCTGGTAAATCAAGAAGTTCTGCTGCTTCCTCATCTAACCAAGCAGGAATACGTACAACATCCCAAGGAAGTGTATTGTATTCTGACATTTCTTCCTGTTGTTTCAAGAGCCATCCACAAAGATCATCAAAATGATACCTTGTATTAATAATCAGGATAGCACCATTGGGCATAATACGTGTTCTAAGACCAGCAGGATACCATTCTTTAACATATCTCCTACCTGCTTCTGAATATGAATCTTCTTCTGACATAACATCGTCTAAGATAGCTATGTGAGCGCCACGACCTGCAATCTGTGAGCGAACACCAGCAGCATAATAGGTTCCATTCTGGTTTGTTTTCCATTTACCTGCTGCCCTGACATCACTTCGTAAGGTAACACCTCTGAATATGTCCTGGAATTGCTCTGTGGTAACAATATCCCTGACTGAACGTCCAAAATCACTGGCTAACTGATCAGAGTGAGAGACTGTCATAATCTCATGTTCAGGATTCCTACCAATATACCAAGCAGGAAACAACTTAGAACATAAAACAGACTTGGATGAGCGAGGTGGTAGAAAAACCATGAGTCTTTTTATGTGACCATTCTCAAGATCATCTAACTTATTCGATATTACTTCTATATGTTTTCCCATTTTCCAATCGGAAACAAGTGAAGGAGCCACAAGCCTAACAAAAGTAAGAAAATCATCTTGAGCTTCTGTGTATGTTCTAGCTTTTAATAGCGTTGATAAGTTAATATAGTTATCTATAGTATTATCTGTAGATGTTTCTAGTTCCATTGGTATCCTATAGGGTAAAAAATAAAAAAAATAAAAGTACTAATAACATTAATAGTACTAGTAAGGAACATTTTAGATTATTATCTTTCTCTATATACTATTATACACGTTTTTATAGCTGATGTCAACCCCTGTATTTTTAATAATTTTATGCTAGTCCCTTTCATATATATATGCGAGGGCAAGCGCAGATTTTTTGGGCCACCTCTTAATTAATAGCCATTATCATTATCATTTCCAAATAACAGATACCTTTCATTTTCTCGACATTTTTACTTGTCAAGCTTTAATTCTCAAATATTCACAGTGATTGCTCAAGTATTCGCCAAGTAAATCGTCACTTGTCTTTACTTGTCTTTACTTTCTCCTTGTTTCCTGCCGTTTTTCTTATTATTTCTAGGCTCAAATGATGATTTTTTTCTATAATGATATCAATAACTTATACCCTATTTTTAGAACCATTCT
>VTLG01014457.1_pt1 | contig 59102 bp, 93 predicted proteins | sample 4694571 | NCBI WGS metagenome assembly VTLG01 (sample SAMN12604809, study PRJNA352737) | marine metagenome | biome: ENVO:00000447; feature: ENVO:00000209|ENVO:00000569|ENVO:01000036; material: ENVO:00002151; isolation source: viral sequences binned using virsorter ...
ACATGGCACTTATCATGTGCCATACTTTCTCGCCTGAGAGTTTGTGTTCATCACATACATGAGCAACTGAGTCCTCGATCACTTCGAGAACTTTTGTTGCTTCAATATAGAATTGTTTGTATTCTTCATTGTTCATAAGATGATGCTCCCGCCATAAAGATTTTTGTCATAACCATACTTCAATACAAGTATGTCTCTTACTCTCTCTCTATCGAGTGAGTCGCCGTCGCCCCAAGTGAAATGCTCATCATTACGAGCAGTGATCTCATGTAAGTAGTCGTAGATCGCTCCTAAAATGTCAACTTTAGAAACTCTCTTGCCTGTTTTCATGTGATTCATAGGGTACAAAACGTCATCTACATCGCCGTAGAAATCATTGACGTAATCAGTAAACTCAACTAACATATCATTGAGTTTAGTTGATGAATGACCTGAGTTCATAAAACCTCTGTGTTTGTTATGTACTAATATTAGTCGATATTGGCACAAAAGCAACGAGCAAGTGTGCCAGTAATCTAACTGTCCTTTTTTCTGTGGATATTGTCCATATTAAGTGGACTATCAAAATATGCTCTATTGACAAAATACAATAGAACTAATGTAAATATAATTCCAAAGAATCCAATAATTAATATTGGACTTTGGGGCAAGTCATAAGTTGGAACTGTTGTCATTTTACCAATCTCCGTTAGAATCAGCAAAAACATCTTCATTCCAATGTTCGTATGGTTTTATGATACCAACATGGCGCATGATGCCATCATAAATTTCCATGCCTGACCTTGACATTCTGCCGCATGAATAATCCCAACCTAGTTCGCCAAGTTGGTCAACTATAAATTTGAGTGATACTTTTTTCATTAATCTGCCTCCAAAGAAAATGTGATTTGAAATTGATGTGTAAAGTCCTGATAATCAGTAACTACAAGTGGGCATTTGTCTAACCACTCTTGAAATTGTTGGTAGCGTTGTTCTAAAACCCGCTCCCTCTGCAAATCTGTGTTCATGTGTTTGATGTATATACTGTATTATAGATGATACAGTTGAGATTGCAAGCATTTTGTGACACTAAATGAACTGGCATACCTATCCTTGCCAACCGCCAGACACCTCTGGTTTAGTGTCTGAGAAACCAACAACTCTATACTCTGGTTCAGCATCAGCAATGTCAGCAAGTCGCCCTAATTTGTGGCGAATCTTCCTAAAGTTTACGTCAAAGTCATCAGCATATTTGTCTGTTAGTCTATTTGGCGTAGATAAGATTAACTTCAGCAGAGCATCACACTCTGCTGCTGTCAAATCATTTTGTTTTTTTAGTTTGTCGCTGTCCATTTTAATTTCCAAATTGATTTACAATAATATCTTCAACTTGATTAAGTTGTTCATCATCAAGTACATTCACTATGGCATCTAATATGTCATAAAAGTTTGAGTCATTGCTCTCATAAAGAGAGCATAACTCTGTGAATATAGTAAGTGATTTGTCTTTGTATATTGTCATGCTATTTTTAAGTCCTCGAAATCTGGTTGCTCAGCAGGGATTTGTCTCTCTTCAGACACAAATGTATCAAACATTTCGCCTGAAACTCTATCCCAAAATCTCAACTCAATACAACGCCATACATTGTTTAGTTCAAAAATGTAAGCAAACTCGCCACAGCATTTGTCTGTGGTAACAAGATACTCTTTTTCATCTTTGGATAACTTAGGAGCAACATCTTCTAGTTTCTCGCCTCTGTCTGCATAGTATTCTGGTCTAGGGTCACGTTTGACAAACTCTTGTTTCTCATAGTCGTACTCATTATCAGAATAACAAGATGACATATCGCCGCCATCAATTAGTTCAGCGATTGATTCTCTGGTGTTGTAATGTTCATTGAGCGTAACACCTAACCACTCAGGATAACCGTCCCAGTGATGATATACTGACAAAATACTGCCATCTTCAAGTCTGAGTCCGATTCTGGAATTAGTTGACATAAAACCTCTGTGTTTGTATATTTGAATTATAGTCGCTCAGGGCAAGAAAGCAACGAGCGAGTGTGACAGTAATCTAACTGTCACAATGTAGCAGGGTCACTTGGCATATCATGTGGAACTATGTTAATATGCAATTTCTGAAACACGGCGGGAGCAAGTGTACTGCTATCAAATGAGCAACTGCCATCTTCATTCTTATTGCCTAGTTTCTCACATAATGCCTCTGAAACCATATTCATAACAAATGTATTTGTTCTAGGGTCATTGAGAATATAATCAATAACCTCTAGTGTAAGGGCATCAGCAAGTTTGTTTACTGTTTGTTTAGAAAGTGTCATTTTGTACCTCTGAATCTGTCCACTCTGAAATAGAGTCGAACTCATAGTTATAGAACATATCGTCAATATGATAATTAGAATCTTTGTAATGTCCTCTATTATATAAGGCAATCGCCTCTTCTTCAGTTTCAGCATCTATGTGTATGTCAGCATAACCGACAAACTTTTCTTGAATGATAAATGTTTTCATTGATTTGCCTCCAAGAATTTCTCTTCTTGAACTTCCATATAGTTTTGTATGGTAAATTCAAAATCTCTAACGCCATGTATATCTTCATACATACAATCGAAAAAAGATTCAAATTCTCCTCTGTTTAGAGTATCTTTTTCAAGATAGTAGAAAGCAACATTGTCGTTTGGGTTAGCGTCGCTTAAAATGTCTAGTAGTTCCTTGACTTTCATGTGTGTTTGTGATCTATACCTGTATGATAGTCACTATTGGCAATAAAGCAACCAGCGAATGTGACACTATCTAAACTGTCTATTGTTGAAATTGGCGTAACTGAACTGTTGACGTTTGATAAGTTTGAAAGTACCATAGTCGTTAGTCATCACATAACCCTCATGCTCATAGGGAACAGCATCAAATAAACATTGAACATTCTCTGTAGTAGTGATGCCTTCCATGAGTAATTCTTTTATTTCAATTATCATATTATATAAATGAAATAAGTTTTTAGAGTATCCTGTATCACTCGCCAGTTTGTCTGCATCAAGTGATTGACCTGAGCGTATATAACTGTTGATACTTACTTTCAACTGTGATATGTCATCACTCTCTGGAAACTTGACAAATGGTATTACAGTTTTAGCAAGTGTGATAAGTAAGTTCAATCTGAAATGTCTTTTAGATATTGTTGCACCTGTATCAATAAAGTGTACACCATAACTCTTAGATTCTCTGTAGTGAAACTTAGCATCTAACTCTTGTATGGTAGCACCAATATACTGTGTATGTGTGGCGATAATAATATCGTCAATTACATCATCAAATTTATATGTAATTGTGTTTGGTGTATGGGTATCTGAACCACCATAACCAATAAAGTCGCCCTGATAAATGCCATCATTATGTGGCAATCTGTCAAGACATATATGTAAAATTGAGGCAACTTTAGGTATATGTCCATGATTAGATTCAATATCAGTATGTGTATAGTTTATCTTAATTCTTCTCTTGTTGAATACTGATTTAGTTCCTACAAAGAATTTGCCATTCTCAGGATTAGTTCCATATACTATGGCGGGAGCGCCATCATATTTTACTGATACCTGACTCTGTTTAGTGTCCAAAAACTTGATAGCATCAAGCGCTCCCTGTCTGCCAGTGAGTACATGATCTTCTATGTGTTCCAAGTGTTTGTTCTTCATAGAACCATTATAACATAAAATGTAAGATTTGTGGGCGGTAGTTGAGTACGCAACTGTTTGAACTACCATTAAGTATGTTGATCTAGAATTAACTCTCATACACCCAAGAGAGTGGAAGGAAGGTCAAGAGGTGCTTCACTCAACTTTGACCTAAGTTCAAATTAAAAGCGTGTTGCTGAGTGGTTTTAACTATGCTAGTTAAATCTTTAGTCATCTAATGACTTCACTTTAGGTATCCGCTACCTTGAAGGTGTGAGTACTAACTCTTCCCTCCACATTTATATAATGACATACTCTGGCAATAAAGCAACGAGCAAGTGTGCCACTATTTCAAATGTCACAATCAGGGTTCAAATATTTCCTGTCTCTTTTTACCTTAATTGTAGAGGCATCAATCAAATCCTCTAATTCTTCGATAGAACTGGCAACACTATCCTTTTCTTCTGAATAATAGAATAATGCTTCACTTAATAGATTATATTGCCTATCTGTAAGTGTTACGTTAATCTTATACATTATTACCTCATAGGTATATTAAAACTCATTATTGTTCGAGGTATTTTGGATTGACTCGGCGGGCACTCATGTAACATTGTTGATGGAAAAGCAATTATGTTGCCTTCCTCAACTGGGGGCACTGCTACATCAACAGTTCCATAATAAGGATTAGTAAATGGCGAATAGAACTTTGTAGGTTTATGTTCATTTACATCAAAGTCAACATATAATACACATGATATATTCATCATGCCATGATTATGAGCACCATGATAATGACCTAGAGTATATCTCTGTGACCATAACTGCCAAGTTTCCAAGTTTTTAACTGGAATCTCTCCTTGATACCTTTCATGCAATAACTCTGTAAATGTATTTACTAAGTTACTAAGATCATCATGTAATATGTTTCCAAACTGTTGCAAATATGGCGGGCGTGCCTGATATTTAAAATAATCTGATTGACACTCTATGACATCATCATCACTAAGGTTTATTAAATCTAATAATTTAGGTTTTTTCTCTGACCAATTAGTAATCTCAAACTTATTGATGCCAATGCCAAATAATAGTATGTTTTCAAATTTATTCATTTCTTTTTATAATTCTTCCTAGTTTTTCTCTTAGGTTTAAGTCCATTTGGGTCACGTTTCAATGCTGCCTTTAATTTCTTTAAGTATTTTAGATGATTAGGATAAACTATATTCATCAATTCTTTTCTAGTTTGTCTATCTTCCTTACTCATCTTTATCATAAAAACGTAAATCTGTGCCTGGAAATGGTTGATCTAACCAATCAGTTAAGTCATCAAGAAACAAGTCACAATCCTCGCCCTCCTCGCCTTCAAAGGTCATTTCTTGACATAATGCTTCAGCATCTTCTAGTTTCATTTCATCAACTAATTTCTCAATTTTCATAGCATAATGCTCTTCCATTTTGGTTAGCGAAAGGTTGCGAATTGCCTCCATTCTGTTTTCTTTGTCCATAGTAGTTGATTCCTTTTACTATCTAGTGTTTTACATTTGTGATTGAGACTTGCGCCTCTCCTTTTGTGAAAATTGTGTCAACAACTCCCTGTAATCGTTTCTCTGTGCTGATACCTACGTTACTGTAAACAGGCACGAACATCTTGCCAAATGGTTTCTTGAAACCCTCGCCCTGTGGTTTTAGTTCTCCTGATTTCAGTTTCTCAGCATCACTTTTGTCAAGTCTGATAACCCTACCAATAGTTTGTGCCATAGTAATGAGATCAAGATTTCTCATAAGAATAGCAGCAGTGAGTCCGCTGACATTCATACCCTCTGATAATATAGAGTGATGAAACATAACAAACTTTTTCTCAGGGTCACTGCCCCACTTGTTCATCAGATTGAAAAATGTTTCTCTTGAAACTTTCTTACCATTAATGATAGCACCATACTTTGATGTAATATGTAATACATTGTATTTCATAGAATGGCATAATGCCTGAAAGTTTGTACGTTTGATAAGATTATTGATATTGGTAGTTGACTTAGCAGTTACCAATACTTTGTCCATGTGTTTCTCATTCTTGAGAGCGTCAAGGATAACTTCTTTATCAATTTCTTCCTGACTATCATAGTGACCAATAGGATATTTTACTGCCTTGACTTTAGGCGGTATAATATAACCTTTAGCAATCAACTCTGGAGCAGGCACTTGAGCAATCACGTTACCAAATATTTTGGTGTTGTTCATACCAAGCAAAGCATTTCTGTTCTCTTTAGGTGTAGCAGTAAAGAAATACTTACGACTAGCATACTGTGAGAAGTAATCAACAGCAGGCAAGAAATTCTTTTGTACTGAATTGTGTGCCTCGTCAAAGTATATTGTATCTACCTCTACATCAATCGCCTCTTGTATTCTGTGTAGAGAATGATATGTTGTAAAGATCAATATATTCTTGACAGTATTGTGATACCACTCTTGAATCTGTTTTGGTCTAGTACTTCTGAAATGGTGTGTGTCTCCACTATGAACATGGCACACCGATACATTGTCAATATGCTCAAGAAACTCTGAACATAATTGATTTGCCAATAATATTCTAGGAGCAACAACAACTATGGTCTGTGGCACAGGCATACTGAATCTCCACTTGGCATCTTGTATCATACATAGGGTCTTACCACCGCCTGTAGGTACAAGAACTTTGCCTTTTGATTTTGTTGTCATCAACTGAATAATGTCTTTTTGATGATCTCTCAATTCCATAGTGTTTGTGTCAATAATCATATTCTAATAAAAATGCCCCTTGATTCAAGGGGCATTGTGACAGTTTTAGAACTGTGCTAGTAGTTTCTGTGTCTCTGGGTCGAATACTTCCTCGACTCCCTCTATTGAATGAATCCAATCATCATTGGATTCAGCGATCTCATAGAGATCAATCATTTCATCTTCCATAAAAAAAATTGTGTGTTCAAATCTAGTATTACATATTGTGTGGGGATTGGCAACTACCCAACTGGAGGCACGTTAGGTAGTTGAGCAGGCATGGCGTCCATGTCAAATTTCCTTGCCGCCTTCTCTGTTTCTCTATCTCCCTTGATAGAATTTACCTCTATAACAAGTGCCTTAATATCATCTTGCTGTTTGAGTAAAGCAGAATGAACCATAGACTCTAGTGTAGTCAATCTTTCATCAAGATTGCCAATAGTTTTCATTGCCGCTTGTAGTTGTTTCTTTAATCTATCAACTTGACCTAACTTAACTTTTGTTAGTGCCTCTGTGTCTGACGTTAGTGAATCGTAAACCATAATTTATTTTGTTTTTAAGTATTTAGATGCTGTGGCAAAATTACCTCATGTAGAGGTGTCCGCCTGCCCACTCACAGATATTATACAATCTTGCTCTATCATTATCATCACTCATTCTGAATCTGACATATTTTGCTGGTTTCTTCCACCCTGCTGCCTTATACACATCGCCATTACTTCTATCAACAAAGCAATGTACACTTACATCATCTTGTGTGCCTCTCCATAACATACAAACTTTATAATACTTTCTCCCTTTCTCTATAAAAAATCTCATGCCACCATTGTCTTGTTCAATCTCTCTTATTCTCTCTTGCATATACTCTGATGAAACTTTCTCCTGATTATCCATACAGGTACGAAGTGCATAGTTTTTATAATCTTGTTCAAGGGCACGGCAGAGTTTCTCTGTCCACTTTAACACCTTGACTTTTAATTCTGCTTCTATTAATGTTGACATTGTGTTAGTAAAAAAAAGATGTGAGATAGAGGAACAAACACAAACCCTCTCTCTCACATCTATAGATTACCATATTTTTTAGTTAAGGCAACTCAATGTTGTGACACTACTACAACTGTCACAGTTTCCTACCTCTCAACGCATTGGACTTTGGAAACAACTGTATGTTGTCAGTTCCAAATCTACCTATTGCCTCTGTTTTAGCATCAGAACCAAAAGGCGATACACTCTCAAACTCTGTCGAAAAGAGTCTGTGATTGAGTATAACTTTTGCTGTCCAAAGTGCCATAACTTAAAAATATAGGGTGCGAGAAACAAAAACTAGGACTTACGTTACTTCAACTATGCAAATGCCTGTTCTGTTTCCCTATTAATTATAATACATGAATCACGATATATTGTCAAGCGTTAAATTCTTTAGAAATCATAAAGGCATCATATCTCTCTTTTGGCGTTAGATTAGTGACTCGCCAACCATAATCGCCATTAGTCACAACTGTTGGCATAATATTCATAGATATGGTCACTCTGTTGTCTCCTTGATTCTCTTTATATCCATGTGTGATGTAAGAAGGAAATAATATTAACTCTCCCTCTTTAGCATACACCACATCATTTTGATTAAATTCTGTATATTTTGTTTTCAATAACTGTAGGGTAGATGAGTTTGGCATAAAACTTCTCTCATCTTTAGTAAATGATGTTGAGCAGTGTCCTTTTTCCGCATCAAAATTGACATAATACACGCCAGATATGTAAGAGTTGGCATGATAATGTTGATGTTGCAATCCTCCTGTATTAGAAACATTGAACCAACTGTCTGTAACCTGTACTGTTTCTGGTATATAATGTCCTAATATTTCTTTTGCATATCTCTCTGCCTGTTGTTCACACCAGTTTCTAAATCTACCATATTTGCCATCATTTTCTAATACTGAATAATGTTGTAGATGTTGTAGTTCTTCATTGGCACTAAATTTTGCCATGTTACCGCCTTCATCTTCAATTTCAGATAATATAGTTTCTTTAATATTATTGTGAAATGGGCAAGGTATGATTGATACTGCTGTAGGCAATATGTGTACTACTTCCACTACTTACCACCCCATATCTGTTTTACAAAATCAGGGGGCAACATTTCTTTTGCCACACCTGACGTATTGAAACTAACTGTAATCCTATCTCCATCAGTTTTATTAACTCTACTTCCATGTTCTAACCACGAAGGAAATAAGTACAGGTGATTTTCTTTTATGGGCACATCATAAAAATAATCACCATACGGACTATCTTTTATAAAGTGCATACACATCATGTATTGTTGTAACGGCGATACAACATAAAAGTTTCCGCAATCTCCATCTGGCAATTTTATATAATATGCACCACTAATAACACTTGACTCATGCCTGTGTCTCTCTGTAAATCCACCTTTGGGTAGAATATTATACCAACCACCACTAATCACGCATGGCCAGTTGCCCATCTTATCTGCATAATGATTGACACATTCTTGAAATGCTTTGAGTATATTTTGTGATGCAGGGGCGCCCAGTGGGTCGAAACCACCATGAGAACTCACGCCATTGACCGCCAGAGAGTGTCCTCTGTGCATATTATCTTCTATACCCTTCATTATATGATCTCTAAACTCATCAACGCCTGGCGCCCCTGTGAGATCATATTCTTCTAATAATACAGGAAATAAATCCATTCTACCACTTACAATAGTCTATGTTGAGAACAACTCTCAAGTCAGCATCAGTACATGATGTACCAGCGTGAGCAAAATTACTAGGAAAAATCACTGCTCTATTTTCTTTAGAATCCACTTGTTGTCCGTCCTCAAAATATGTATAACCATCATTATCATTCATATACAACACGCATACACTATGATTAGCGACATCTTTTATATCTTGTCCAGTGACATCATAATGTAAAGGTTTCTGTTGTATAGTTTCAGTTCTTGCTGTTGCATTAAACTTTACCCTGTATAATCCTATTGGGTTAAGTGTAGCAAATATTGGTTTGATTAAATTATAAACGTCAGAGATTGGCGTAAGATCATTATATAAACAATGTGAAAATTGTGGGCAATCATCATCAGAACTAACTGAATTAGGCATATAATACCATGGCATTTGCCCACCAAAGATATACTCTTTGATAGGCAAAAATACCTCAGTTGGTAGAAAGTTATCGTAGACTTCTATTGTCATCTAAATCGGAGCGTAACTCCTTAAGTAAGAAACTGATATGAAATTTCTCCATTTCAGTTAGAGTATTGTTCTTGTCTAAAACTTTGAAAATTGCATTAGTTTTAGCAAGTGTGTTGAGCCTTTGCTCAAGATTTATTGGTATGGGATAATCCATAGTTTATCAATGTAATGTGTACGTCAGTAAAGTATCTTTATGCCTTGGCGTCAGATAATTTACTTCATGTTTGGACTTATACAGTAAACTGATGCCAAATATTATTCTTCTAGTTTATCACTCTTCTTTCTGTTTGCACTTTTATAAACAAGTTGACAATTTTCATAGACAGTTAAACCACCTTTGTTTCTTGGAATTATGTGATCTAATTCTGTCACACTTGCATTTGCGGCGTCTTGAGGCGAAATGTATTTTCCACTAAGACCACATAAATTTTTCTGATCTGACAATAAAGGCATTCTCCAATTCTCATCAAATGTTGCCTTGGTTTCTACAGTTACCACTATACCACTATCTTCTAAAATAGGCATGAACTCTGTAATGATACCATCTAAACGAGGTTTAACTTTAGGAAATGTATTAGCAGAATAGAGGTCTGACCATGTACCCATCTGATCGCCATTTGTTTGGTAATCTCTATTACCATCATTTTTGACCGCAAACCAATCCTGATAAAGTTTATAAAGTTTTTTCAATGAAGTTTTATAACTACGCTTTTTATCTTTTTGTAACTCCTGTCCTGTCTTATCTAATCTAGTCAAAATCATATGTAAATCAATAAGTTGATTTCTGTGTTGGCCAAGATTCTTAAATAATTCTTTTTGAGGAATTTTTGTACGTTTGTTAGTAACAGGGTCAACTCTGTGAGATTCACTCTCTGTTATAATCTTCGCCAATGGGAGAAATTGTTTCTCAAAATAATCAAAGAATTTTGGGAGATTTTGTTCTGCTGGAGAGTTATGTTTGTAGTCAGCGTCAAGAGTAGCAGGCACCCATGATTTCATACCTTCACTAAAGTCTCCATTGGCATGAAAATTATTAAGATAACCTATCCAAGCACAGAATTTATATCTCAAAGTATTGTCCTTAGTTACCCAGCCATTGTCTCTAAAGTATGCTTTGTGTTTATCATTAAAATTTCTGATTTCGTTACAGATAGTTGAAGTCTCGCAATTACGTTTCTCTTCTGCTGTAACTTCTTCATTATCATTTAAGTTATAGAATAAGTCTCTACGATCTTCCTCTGTCAACTCTGTATAAACCTCTATTGATAATGTCATGTTATCAATTTGATCTGCTAACTTTTTATGTTCGCCACCTTGATCAATTAGTTCCTGTCTAGACCAAGGCCTGTCTAGAGTTATGTATCCTTCTTTTACATATATCCCTGCTTCAAATTTACCAAGAGGGTAGATTGCCTTTTGTAATTTTAATGGAGAATTTTCGTTTCTTCTATCGGGAGCTAAAGATTCCAAGATAGATGATTCTAACTGTCCATACCAAGCGAGTATAGTATCTGATCTGTTACCACCATCAACGTGTAGATATTCATAACCTTCTTTAACAAATTTTTCAAGATGAGCTATGTATCTGTAATCTTCAGAACTTTTAGCAATACTTTTAAGATATACAATAGTTGGTTTTAATTCTATCAAATGTAATAGAGCTGCTTTACCATAACCAACTGTTACATTACTAATATATTTACTACACTTGTCCTTAATATGCAACCAAACAGCTTCTCTTTGAACTGTTCTATCTCTGGCTGTTTTCTTTAGTATAACTAATAGTTGTGCTAGACTTCTAAATTCTGTTCTTCCGTTAAGGAATCTTTTGCAAGGTAAAAAACCTTTAGACATTTTTGTTCTCCTTTGTAATAGTCAGAAACATAACCTCCTGCTTATCGCATCAGTTCTATTTCTTCGTTTGTATATTTGTATGGTATGACAACATTTTATAGTTGTCAAGCCTTAGTAAGTTTTCTTAACATTATCTTTATAAAGAAGTTTCCACATCTTAGGATTTAACTTCTTAATAACTATTTCGTCAAGTTTCTTGACTTCCTTTTTCATTTTCTAATACCTGTAACATTTCCAAGGCACCAGCGATCTTCAAAAACTCCTCTTTCTTAAGTTCAAATTGTTTTTGTATCTCTGCCAACTCAGATTGTAGTGCTGATGCCCTTTCTGTCAATTCTTCCTTATGACTCATAATTTTAAATGATCTTATGTATATATTATACCACAATAAGTATTATTGTCAAAAAGTGTATCCTAATATCCGTACAATATTTCTACTTTAAATCCATCAGCATTTGCTGTGAGTATATTATAGGCGTAAACTGCATCAGGATAATGACTCTCCCATGTAAATATTTCCTCTGACCATGCACTAGGAATCCATGATCCACTCTTAACTCTAGATATTGTTTCTGTGTGCAATGCTTCTTTGTTTAGAGATTCGCCTTCTGAGTATTGATTATTACTCTTTTCATATCGAGGAGCAAGAGAGTAACCCAATTCTTTTACAAGTCCTGTTGAATCAAACTTTACAAATATCTCAGCGTTGTTATTTTCATCTAACAATATGTCTGACGTTAAATCAGAGGCAGATTGGAGGCTCTGATATAGTTTTGTGTTTGATCTAGTTCCCAAATATTTAAAGACTTCAGCAGATACAGTTGCGTTACATACCTTTTTTAGACCAATTCTTATAGATTTATTGGGCTTGCTGACTATAGTTGTATTCAATTCATAATCATATTCATCAGAGCCAGTTTCCACTAAAAGATATAATAACTCACTTAACTTGGAAGTGTCATTATTGCCTGTTATATTTGTAGCGAGTTGACATAATGACTCAATAGTTGGAGCAAACAATGGCACTGGTTCATATTGTAAGTATTCTTCTACTGGAACATCAGGTTTCCCACCCTCATAGAATACTGCCTTCTCATGTAGTAAGTATTTAAAAATTTTGTTATTGATAACTTCGCCATCTGGTAGTTGATATTGTTCTACACCACTAGGAATTTTAAATTCAAAACCATACTTAGTAGGTTCTGTGTCTGTTTTCAGTATGCCCATTCTTGAAGGCAATAGGTTATGTGTATCAGTTATCTCTTTTATATTATCTACATCAGAAATTGTGAGCAAATTAGGAAATTGCCCAGAGTTTGAAAATTTTATTAGATTTTCTAAATCAACCATTGCTCTCCTTTTTGATACGAAAACCAGACAATAACAGAATACCTTGTGCCTTTAGTCACAGGTTTTATCTCATGTGGATATAAAAAATTACTAGGAAAAACATGAATACTATTCTCATGTTTATCTATCGTATGTTTATCCCAAAAAACAACTTCACCACCTTCATAATCTTCATTTATATTAAATGAGACAGTTACAGAGCCTGCATCAGCGTCCGAGTCTGTGTGCATAGACAAGTAACCAGTGTCGGGATATTTACATAACCAATATCCTGAGTATTTAGTAAAGACAGGCGGGTTCGGTGGATTTATCTCTGCATAACCTTTATATATTTTTGGCATAACTCTCATCATGGCCTTGTGAACCAAATCATAGAGTTCGCCAGTTACCACAGAATGATCTTTTAATAGTAAAGAGTCACACTCTATCTCTTCATTCGGACTAGACAATAATATCTGACTACGATAACCATTCATATCGTAATAGTGTGATTCATCATTATCGTATCCAGCCTTGTAGTCTGGAAACTCTATTCCTCTACATATTTCGAGCAATCTTCTATGATCGACTGTAGAAAGAACATTCCCAAAATGAAGGATATAGTCCAGTAATTCCATTCAGTCATTCTACTCCAAGTGATGTGGGTGGCACGAAACCAGATAAAGAAACTCTTGGTCTATCTTTATACCAGCCTTTCTTTATAATGGCACTATGCCATATGTATGAGGGAAAAATAATCAGTCTATTGAATTTCATAGGAACAAAATGTACTTCCTCAAATACATCTTCCATTAACATAGAATCACAATCAATGAGTTCAGTTGATTTTTTCTTGAAATCGTATGTCCACTCTTTTAGATTCCAATACTCTTCTGTTCTCTTAAACGATTGATTAATATGTTCTGTATTAGTTAATCCACAGGCACTATGAGAAAAGAATGAAGTTCCACCCTGTAGATCTTCTTCTGGATTAAGATATAATACTGTGGCATACACCGCCAGATCAACATGAGGTTGTATTGATGCCTTCTTTACCTCTACATCACTATACAACGCATTTAGTTGATAAAAAGACTCTATCTTTTTAGGATCTATATTTTCAAAATCAGTGCATTTTTTTAGCAGATACCCTATAAGATAATCCAGTTCTCTTAACTGAATTGGAAACTTACCTACAGGGCCAGGAAATACTATGTCTGGGTGGCTGTCATTTATTCTCAAAGGCAATTTCTCCACAACATTTTTTAGAAATAGTTGTGGATTTTTTAATACATTATCAACCACAATCACATGATGTGTGTCCAACTTTGTGACTTCATAATGAACATCATCAGAGACTTGTAGAGTCTCCTCATCAATTACATTCAAATTCATAACGAACTTTTTAAATATTTATTGAGCCTTTAGATCGTCAATCTCTGCCTTGAGTTCCTTGATGGCCTCTATCAATACAGGTACTAACTTCTCATACTTGACAGTTAAGAAGTTATCATTTGCTCGTTTAGCAACTGCGTCTGGGAATACCTCTTGTACCTCTTGTGCAGATACGCCAAGGTGCCTGCCTTTTGGTAATCTAAGTTCTCTACCCACCTCATTAAACTCGTATGTAAATCCACTAAGTTTGCATACCTTAGCAACAGCACCTTCAATCTGTTCAATATTTGTCTTTAATCTCATGTCAGATGCGAAGGCAGTAATGTCTCCACCGACTGTTAGATTAGTACCATCAAATTGTAAGTTATTTGATGTTGCAGTTGTATTTGTAGCACTGTTGTATATGATTCTACCAGCAGCACCAGCAACGTTAGTCGCTAGTGTGGGAACTAGAGCGGCAATATTTGCATTAAATGTGCCTGTGACATCAAGGTCTTTGACAGTCAACTTAGTTCCATTGAACTGTAAATCATCATCTGTTGTGGTTATATTAGCAGAACTGTTGTATGGTATTCTATTTGCACCACCGACTACATGAGTTGAAGTTGTGGCAGTAAGTGAGTTACCATTAAATTCTGTTCCAGTATCAGCAACAAATGTTCCAGTAACAGTTAAGTTGGCGATTTCATTATTACCACCAATAGTTGCATTATTACCTGTAATTCCGTTAGGGAAAGCACCTGATCCGCCTTGGAATATACCAGTTGCAGTGATGTCTTTGACTTTTGTACTACCATTACTATCTCTAGACATGATAGAAGCACCATTCGCCTGTACCCAATTACTATCGTAAGTTGTTAGTCCATCAAGGAAATCAGCGTTCAAGTTTACACACTTGACTTGTGATGAAGTCTTGATTGGAGGTACGTTAGTTGCGATTGATTCAAACTGGAATGACTTAATTTGTCCAGCAGAACCAGCATCAATACTCATACTACCAGTAGCACCAGCGTTCAATGCCGTAATAATACCAACGTCAGCGGTGACTTTTGGAGCACAAAGTCCATCACCACCAGGCACCATATTGATTCTCTCTATGGTTGCAGCAAAACCAACAATACAAGTGTAGATACCAGCGTTGGCAAATATAGTCAACTGTTGTGCCTCACTGCCTGGAGTTGCAGGGTACTTACTACCAATATATCTTGTAGTTAATCCATCAGAATCAACATCATTAGAGAAATATGCGTCTGGCCCGATCAAGTCATCAGTAAATGTGATGTCTGTACAAGTTAGATCGGCAATATTTGCAAGTTCAATATCAGCATTACCACCATTAGCAGCGGGAACTGTTAAGTTAGTGATAGTTGCATTTGTAACTGTCTCATTGGCAATAGTCGCACTATTACTTACAGTTAAGTTTGTTACAATTCCAGTGAATACTCTGTTCTCATTGACGTATTGTGTGCCAACATGAGATAGAGTTGTAATACCAATATCAGAGTAGTTCTTAGAAATTGCTGCATCAGTAACTATAAGGTCTGTAACTATACCAGCACTTGCATATAATTGTGTAACTGCTTCAATAACACCTATCGAGGCATTATCAGCATTGACAAATGTACCATTGAATGTACCACCTGTACTCTCAAGGTTTCCAACCTTAAGTGTACCAGCAAATGTACTTACACCAGCAAATGTTGACTTCCATGGCCCCTCAAAGTGTATGGCAGATGAGGGTTTGAAGGTAGTATATGTACCAACAACTTCCATATTATAAAGTCTGGAAGTACCAGCCTCATGTACCTGAGTATAGTAACCATGATCTTCCCAAGGGATTCCCTCATAAGATATACCACCTGTGGTATTATATCCCCAGAAATTAGCGTTCTTCTTAATTACTAGAGTGTCATATGACACACCAGCAAATGACTGGTTGGCAGCAAATGTAACCATACCAGACACAAACAAGTCTTTGATCTTAGCAACACCATTGACCTCAAGTGAATCCTTGAAGTTAAATATACCCACACCAGATTGACCAATACCAATCTGATCAAACTTATAAAATGCTCTGTCTCTCTCCTGTGATACTGCACCAAATCTTCTCCATTCTCCCTCTGCAAAGATATGTCCTACATAACCACCAGCAAGGGGAACACCAGAGAATGACAAATCACCAGATCTAGCAGCATTTACTGGAGTTGAGATACCAACAGTGATTAACTTACCTTGTGGGGCATCACCTCTGATGTTTAAGTTTACAGTTTCGATACCATCATCAGATGTGTTGGTAAGTTTTTCTGTCATGTTGACAGGGCCATAAAACTGGGTAGTTCTATTATTATTGTCTCCACCCTCAACTGTAAGTGACTCCCTAATCAATACTTCATCAAATACACCTGATGCTCTCTTGATTGTTTCCGCCTCAGCGTCGTCACCAACATAGGTGAACACTGGAGCTTCAAGAACTTCTTCTTCACCTGTAATAGATGATAACTTCTTATATCCTGTGAAGAAGTCTCCAGAGTCATTCATACCAGTATAAACAACTGTACCACCATCTAGTTCTTTCTTCTGTGCAGCTAGTGATTCAGTATCAGATAGAACTCTGTCTTGTTTCTGTGGTAATGATGTGGAGTAGTTTCCTGATCCATAACCAAGATATTCAAACGTATGACCAGAGGCACGAAGAATCGAAGGTCTACGAAGTTCCATAGCAAGAACTTTAACCTTCTTAATTGTAGTGCCTGTTATTGCTGGAGATGCCAGTGTACCAAACTGTCCACGAAGTATGTTGTTAATATTATCGTTAGTAAATCTAACTATCTCTCCATTTATAATACAGTAATCTCCTCTCCTAAAACCTTCTGTAGATGAGAGAGTAATTGTAGTATCCGTAGATGTTAACGGAGCACTAAGAGTTGTGGATATACCAGTGTAGAAGTATGAACCTCTACCAGCCAAATTATTCTCACCAGCACTTAATGATTTGCCGTTGGCAGATATACCAGTACCAAATAGTCTAGTGTCTTGAGTGATATAGTCAGTTGTTATGCCAGATGTGATGATACCAACATTACATATGATACTTCTGAGTGGAATATCATCTTCTACACTATCAACTACAAGTTTTCTATCATCAAATAGTGCGTTCTTAGTTCCTTGAATTACAAATGCGTTTCCAGGCACGAGTGAGTGGTTGGAATCAACTCTAATAGTTGTAAGTCCAGTTTCCCCAGTAACGTCAATATAAGTTACACCAGCACCAATGTTTGATAAATGATATGTTGGAACTCTTCTATCATCTCTATCTTTAAAGTATGGTTCAAGATTTCTAGCAGTTCCTATCTCAACTGAAACTGACTTAGACGTAGGAATATCTACAACCTTAAATGTGCCGTTAAGTTTTGGATCTTCAAATCCAGTAAGATTCAATCCATCGCCTATGTTATTAAAGATAGATGTAACTTCAACAACACCAGAGGCAGTAGGGGCACCAGCTGGGAATGATGATACTGTCATGGTATTTCCTATACCATATCCGCAACCACCATCAATTAGATCGACACCAGTAATTGTACCAGCAGAGGATACTGTGACCTTGGCTGATGCGTTTGCACCTATCAAGGCTGAGTTTTCTAAATCTGCAGCATATATTACTGTTGCAATTCCTGATCCATTATTATATCCAGAGCCAGGATTTGTAAGTGATATTGACTTAACTGAATTAAAGTTATGTTCAACGTCAGTAAACAAAGTAAGAGTGGTACTACCTGTACCAGTAATTACTGCACCTGTAGCAGCAAAACCTACCGCTTGTCCCTGCATGAAGTAACCAAGAGACTCTTTGGTGATTGATCTCTTCTTATCACTTGTTATAACATCACCAATAATTGATGCACTGGCATGAGTAACAGAGGGTTCTGGATCTGAGTCATAGTTATCTCTATCCTGTTGTGGATATAGGTTTCTTACGTCCTGAGAGAATGATTTAGTAGATACACCAAATCCCAAATCTTTGTCCAGTGGGATAGATGAACATACCAAGATAACATTGTAAACACCATCTTGTCCAGATGTGCCAGGCACATGAGGTTTGTTCTCTTGTACTCTATAAACCGCAAAACTATCTACAGCCTTTGATCTTTGAACTGTTGGAAGTGACTCTACTTGTTGTTGTGTGGTTCTTTGGTTTACTTGGTTTAGGAATAAGCCTGGATCTGTACTAATACCAGTTACAGTAAACTTTTTGGTTGAAGGAACTTCAGCTACAGGGTGAACACCATTATATCCTAACTTTGGATTACCTATACTGTTATTGACACTATTGATATTTCTAACTGTTACAGTGTCACCTCTTTGTAATCTGTGTGGTTCTTCTGTAGAGAAAGTGATAGTGTTAGAACTATATGAAGCGGTCTTAATAATCTTGACGTTCTTAAGTTGAGTTGGGTTACTCAAGTCTGCACTCAAGAATGATGCACTACCTACACCAACTGTCTTAGATTCTTGTAGAATGAAACCAGGCTTCGGAGCACGAGCATTGGTATGTTCTTTTGGTATAACATATCTTGCTCTGTAAACTCTATCAAGTAGTGATCTGTTGTCAACTCTACGTTTAATAAATGTAGTTCCTGTTTCCTCTCCAATAACACCCACACCAATAGTATTAAGGGCGGGGAATATACCATTGAATGTTGTACTTGGGTGTCCTAGAACATACCAACCACCAACTGTGTTAGGCACACTATTGATAGTATAGGTAGTTTCGTCATACTGCATTGGGTGGCCAGGATCGCCAGGATTCTTGTCTGATACTGTTGATCTAACAGTTAATTTACCACCACCATTTGATATACCAGTAATCGGTCTACGAACAGCAGCATCGTTGAATGTAGATGCCAACTGTATTCTATCTGCAGCAAGTGTACCACCAGCAATAGCAAAGTAAACCTTATCATTAATAATTCCAGCAGGAGTTTCACCAGTATTACTGAATACTCTTACCTTCTCTCCATTCACTAACTGATGATTAGTCTTAAATTGTATTACGTTAGAAATGATGGCGTTTACACCAGCATTTCTGATGACTTCGTACTCTTTTACTGATGAAGTTCCAATACCACTGGAAACTTGCATGAGTATAGGAGACTCGTAAGTTTCTTGTACAGCCTGTCCTGATAATGTATTAACTAAACTTAGGAATAATCTATCATCTTTTCTTGCACCAATCTTAAATGAGTCAATCTCATGTGGCGGTATTACTTCATCATTATCATATCCAAAGAGATATAATCTATCAGTGACACCAACACCAATCGTCTTTCTAGTATCAATAGTCAACCATGATACAGTGGAATCTTCTCTTACAATCTCTCTTGGTGGTATGATATGTGTAATATAACCAGTATCATCTCTATCAAATGACTCTGGACGGAAACCTCTCGCCTCAAGAGCAGTCTGTCCAAAGTTAGAGTTAGAGTTGGTGATTGATGCGTCACCGCCTCGTTCTGCATGGAAGTGTCTAGCATATGCAATAGCGAAAACAGACACCAACTGAATAACAGAATTATTTCTAGTCCTCATGTGTGAGGTTTCATAATTCGGTTTGTATATCGCCCTTGAGTTAGAGTGTAATGGTTTCTCTGACTCCGCTACTGTTGTGGTATCATTAAAGATTGCAGTAGTTGGGTTATAAAGAATGAATGAATTATCGTCTTTCTGAATTGAAATACCAGTGTACTGAGCACAAACCATTGATTTGAAACCAGTTGCCTTATCTCCATCACAATCCAATCCATTCATACCAAACACTGAACGGAGTGATACGTTGAAGATATATGGAGAAGCAGAACCAACTGTGTCTGACTCTACAATAACACTAGAGTTCTGTATTTCCTGTGGGGTTGGAAGTGCATTGCCTGGCACATTTGATGTCTGGAATGTGAACTGAGTAGGACTCAATATCTCATCTACAAGGAATGAACCATTATAAGAGTTGATTGCGGTTGTAATACCAGCAATTAAGACAGGAGTATCTTTGAATAATCCATGTGCCTTACTTGTATTAACTGTTATAGTTGCAGTTGGAGTATTACCATCACCAGCCTTAATAGATGTAACACCCACTGGGTCGGCTTGTAAATCTCCAACAATTCTAAATTCATCTACATTAGGTTCAAAGTCATCAAATGTTGGATAGTCACCTACTGGTCTACCTGATGCGTCGCCATATGCCTTTGCAACCTTAAAGTAGAACATATCAAGGTCTGTCAATCCACTATCTGTGCCATCAATCAAGACATTGTTTATACCATCAGCATAGGTGAATGTCGCTAACTTATGGTGAGAATATGAAGGAGTTCTTGTGTTACTATCGTAGTCATAGTATGCAGTCTTGGTGATGTCTGCATCAAATATGGTGAAAGCAGTGAAGTAACAAGTACCAGTAACTCTTAATAATCCAGCATACTCCATGTTGTCGTCAGCTGGATCGGGAACAAAGAGTGGTCTTAGTTTAGTTTTACGAAGGTCTAAACCAATAATAGATGTACCACGAGGCATGATAGCACCACCTTCGGTACTATTATACTTGTATAGTTCATTATTAGGGTCTAATACATCAAAGTTTGTCTCAGTTGTAAACTGAGTTAGAGTTGTAGTTTCGTATCCAGAGTTTTTTCTTTGTTTAAATTCTGCGTTACCACTATTACTTGTTACTGTAAGTCCTGGCCTGTTGTCAATATAGTGTACGCCAGGATATGCTAGAATAGTGGTTCTGTCAATCTTATCATTATTTTTACCAGGCTGATATGAAAATCTTGCAGCTTCGATTAACGCCCTTTGGATAGTTTTGAAGGGTCTTGTCTGAGAATTACCTCTGTTTTCTATGCTATCAGTAGCATCAAAGTCACTAGGGTTTACATAGAGTATATTTCCCTCAGCGTTCTTCAGAAAGTTTTCTAATCTTGATAGAGGCATTTTACCTTCTTACTATAAATTTCTTCTAACCTATTTAGACACTTAAAGAAAGAGAACCTGTGCAATCCTAGAATAATCACTAAACCATCCTAATTTAAGTTCAGCAGAATGTAAAATATCAGTGGGATACATGACCGCACGATTGTATTTCATTTCAAGCAGGCACTCTTTTCTAAATTTAAGATCCATTATTGATTGAATAGTATCATAAGACTCATTTCTAATATGATACAAATATGGGTATAAACTGTTATCTATACTCATTTGACCTTCCATACTCCATATAGAAGTTCCACCTTTACATTCTTCTGGCGTATTCAAATATATTACCACACCAAACTGTCCAGACATAGGTTGTAATCTGTAGTTGTCTTGATGTGGTATAAGTCCCACAAGATTATTTTTTATAGTCTCATCATTGATGATGTTACACATGAAAATAGCCTTGTCCCACTGTTCTTCATATGATGATCTATCAGTTGGCTTTCCCCAAACGTCCTGATCAAAACATAGATCATCAAATAATGGTTTCAAGTTCTCTTTGACTTCACAAGTTTCTTCTATTACTCTATCTCCAGGCATACCGCCTTTTGCACCATATTTGTTTCTACTTGATACAAATTCCCTTACTTCTTCTGGACTTTTGTATATATTATCAATTATGACAGCGGATCTACGATCAATTCCAATGTCAGTTATAACAGTAACTTCAATATTATCACTTAGTTCAAACATTATATAAAGATGGCCTGAGTCATACGATCAAAGTCAACATATTTGCCTGTATTCATAATTGGGGCTTGTAGTAGATCAGCAGGGATAATTATAGCTCTGTTATATTTCATGCCGAAAGTAAACTCTCTATGCCAAGTCCATGAAGATTCATATACATCTTTTATAATATCAAAATGTTTTTTGGAAGCATACATCAACTTCATATCTTCCACAACACTTGTCTTTCCAGCAAAATTCCATATGTTTGTACCACCATGACACTCTTCATCTTTGTTTAAATATATTTCTATCTTAAATTGAAAGGGAGATGGATTATGTTCGTACCAAAGTTGAAAAGGTAAAAGTCTATCTGGCACATCTATCATTGTCTGTTCATTCAAAAACTCAACAAGAAACCACATATACTCCATATTGTCATGGAGAGTTGGTTTGTGGCATGGTCTACCCCAATGTTCATCATCATGGCATATCTGTTTGAGTATGTGTTCTAGATTCTTTCTTACTTCCCCTGTCTCATATGCAGCTCTCTGTATGCCATTTGGATGATTATTAAATGGTATATCTTTTCTTTTTGGCAACTTCAACGCAAGATTTCTTACTTCATCTGGATTTGCATAGAAGTTATCTATTACTATAGCACTTCTGTCTTCTGGGCCAATATCCGTGATGGCAGTTATTTCTAGTTCTGGATTAACCTCAAACATCTTTATTTCTTTCTTCCACTAAATGTTCAACTTCTGAAGCAACTTTATCCATTACCTCTCTTACATCAGTTCCTGATCCAGAGGTATGATAGTAGTCTTGTCCTTTTGGAGCGTAATGTCTGGTGTGAAGTGTCCAATGCCACTGCTTTACACCCTTAGAATACCAAAATTGTAAACGCATAAAGTTTTAATTTATATATGAAAGGGGGCAGAGCCCCCTATGGTCACTTGGGTAACAAGGAGTAACCAATCCCCGATTGCCCCTTAGGCAGTGACGAGTTCGTCAGTGCGGGCAAATTCTCTCGTAAGAATACGAGAGAACGCTACGATGTTGTTCGCAGCAGTGTCAGATGATTTTGCATCTGTGGTTTGCTCTCCGAGCAGGTTTTCAGTCATGCTCCTTGTACCCTGTCGAAACCATTGCACCCCCTAGCTTATGGAGGTGAGGGGAGTCGAACCCCTGTCCAGAATGTCGGTCACACCACCTACATGGCTTTTTTAAAGTCGTCCATCAGGACTTGACAATCGGTTTGTCTTGTAATACTTCCTTTCCAGTTTGTTTAGCAATGTATGCTGCAAGTTCTGGAGTCTCCTCCCACTCCCACACTTGATTATGTTGGGGATTTTTTTTCTCAATCGTGTGTGTGCGTTTTACCATTTTCAATCTCCTGTGTTAGTAGTTCGATTTCATGTTCGAGTCCAATGATTCTGAGTTCTGCATCGCTAGCAGATCTCTCAAGGGCTCTGACTTTGGTACTCAAGTTTGCAATCTCCACCCCAAAAGCATCTATGTTTTGGAGCAGTAATTGATTTCCAAAGGTTGTAGGATTACCCTTCTGAGCATAAGCAGTATCTTCTACTTTTTTACACTCTTCCAAGTATTCCTCTCTTGACATTCTGTTTTCTTTTGCCATTACTGATAGTCCATGTAAATGTTTCCTGAGATTGTAGTTCCTCCAACTCCATTGTTTACCATGTGCATGAGGAAAGATGGAAATATAATTATACTTCCTGGCCCTAGATTTGGTTTATAATCTAGTGGGAACTGTACTACTTGATTCCCTATTTGATTTTGAATATCCTTCATGGAAGGATTTAAGAATGAAGTCTTAGAATATGTATCAACATAAATTACAAAACTCCACTGGCAGTTGGGGTGTATGTGAACATCTTGATAGTCATGTTTACCATAAACATTCTTCCATATATGACCAAATCTGGGATTTGCACCCATACATTCGCCATAATATAGATTCCGTTCCACTACTTCAGACAAATATTTCCACGTTTCTTGTGGAACATCATCCACTTTTTGTGTTCCAAAAGTTGTGGGTGTGCCTGAATCCCATGTGTTTTCTAGTTCTGCATCAGGTAACACTATTTTTTCTAGATCAACCTCATCTTCAAAGATAGGAATACCAAATAGTTCTTTCTTCATAGTTAGTAAAGCCAGTCCTGATACTCGCCATCTGTGTCCAATTCAGCAAGTTTACTCTCTTCTAACTGTTGTCTTATGTCATCATGTAATCTCTCCACAGCTGGGTTGATCCCACGTTGGCCAGGCAACTCACTATCTGTTTGTGCATCTACATCAATGATCTCAGGTGGCAATGGTTTGGGTGCATCTATTCTTCTATAAGAAAAATCTTCACCCTTATGCAATTCTAGAGTTCTGATTGCATATTTTTCGTGACTACAATCGCAGTATTTCTGTCCTAGTCCATCATATACTGACCAATAAGGGTAATGTATCATAATAACATTCTAATATAATTTTAGGTAAATGTCAACGAAGTGCGTTGTCCCAATCAAAATCTTCTATACCTTCTGCTTGACCTAGTTGTCTTGAAGCCTTATTTGTATTATATCCAAGAGATTGCAAAAGTCCCCATGCGACTGTCTCATCATCATTTCTTAATTGCCTCAATGCGTCTACACCATTTATATAGTCGTTTATAACTGGTACATTCCTTGCAATAATTTCATTCATTTCTGCTTCAGCAGTAGTGATTGCAGTGTCATAATCTCCACAATCGCCTGGAATTGATCCAGATGGAGGAGTGCCTGTATATCCTATTGAAGTTCCAACCGATGCTCCAGCACTAACAATGACTCTTTGACCTATAACTGCATGTGTGGAACTAACATCCCCATCTGAATTACGAGTTGTAATAGTAGGCCAGTTAAAATTACCAATATAATACTCTACTCTACCAGCGCCTACTTCTGGTTCTGGTTCTTCCTGTACTTGTCTCCATTGAGCTAAAAGTTTTGGATCTCCGTTATTAATTAATTCTAATTTATGTCCTCTTCCTATATTGTTACCCTCAGATATACCTATCTCCACTGGGTCTATAGGATTTTTAGAAGAATCAAATATGATATCACTTGTGTCTTGTCTAACAACTATGAATGAACTACTAAGCCCAGATGTAGCTGGTTCGGCACTTAACTCTGCAAAATAATATGAGGACACCATTCCAACATAAAATGTAGTTCCAATATTGGCGTTTATAGATCCTGTAACTGGATTACTCAAGGTCATAAAATCCAAATCAACTTCTAAACCTGTAGTAATACCAGAATCATTTGCAATGGTTACAATACCAACAGCAGTTCCAAAACCTGTAATTGTAGTTCCAACTGCAATTATGCCACCACCACTCTTGTATTGATCTGCATAGACTTCATCACCAATATTAAATGATGTTAATATTCCTATCTTTTGGTCTGAATAAATTTTATCATCAGATGTTGTACAAAATCCACTAAGAGGATAGTTATACGCAGCATAATTAGTTATTCCAAATCCTGTAACAGAGGTTCCAGCGCCAGCTATGAAAACTTGTGGATTATCTAGATCATCTGTAATGAAATCTCCTGTTTGAATACCAGAAACAACACCTGTGGTGAAACCAGCCAAATATTCTGCATCATCATCGAGTATGATAAGTGCAGCGCTACCCACATTAGCATCTGCCTTATCTATAGTCTCTACTACATCTGATCCATAATCTCTGTTTTTAGGAAACTTATAAAATTTTGCTCCATAGAAACCTATGTATCTAAACGTACTTGGATCTTTTTGAACCTCCCACACTTTTACTTCTTGATTGCCTCCACCAGACCTCCTCATAACTCCAGTTCCTACTTGAGTCCATACTAAGTCATTTCTACATCCATGAGCAATCCTTCTATGGTATGCTTGCATGACGGCTTGTATTTTAACATTAATAGGTTGAATTAATGGTGGAAGTTTTGAATCCACTTTATTAATTATTTCATCATATTCATCAATTACAACATCAACCAAAGCCAATTGTTCAGTAAGAGAACTAGATTCCTGTTTGGTAATCTCTCTTTGTTCTCTCAATCTCTTGGCAATTACTTGTGGGTCAATCATTCAACACTCTCCGATATTCTCTTAACACCCAAATAGTCTTGGCCAGGATAGTCATCTGGAGTTTCACCTTCATATTCAACAATCATTGGATCTAAATCTTTTCTTGTACCATGAACTATGTAACTACAATGAATCGTATGTACATTGAAACCATGTGGGTTCACTAATATACTAACTTTATCTTTCATTTTAGCAACAGCATAACATAAACTTTGATGAGATCCAATAGGTGTTAACTGAACTGTAATACTATCCTCATCTACAAGATCTTTCCAGTAATCAGGTAATTCAATTTCATTTGTGCCTTGTAGAACTCCCCTTACATATACACCCAACTCTGGGCCTTCTAAACATCCATATCTAAGTCTATGTCCTTTACCTTTTGTAGGATGAACTATATCGAATGATTTGCCAGGTAATGCTCTACCTTGTGCTAATTGACCAGTTAACCAAGGGGAACTTATCAAATCACATTTAAGCACACCTATAACTTTTAATACTCCATTACATGTTACAATTCCATTGAATGTATTTGGGCCATTTCCTACGTTAAGTGCGTTTTTATTATTAACACCGTTGGTAATACTAGATGAGTTTCTTACTGTAACTCCATTTTTTGTGCAGAGTCCTGTAAAGTTACTTACTCCAATAACATTAATCACACCAAAATGATTTGATATTCCTTTCACTTCTAGACTAGGTGCAACAGGAATACCTAAAGGAGGGCCAATCATAACTCCAGCAGTAGGAACTGGTACACCTAAACCAAACCAACATGGCCCATTGGCGACAAGTGTGCCTGGAATTACTTTTGGAACGCCTGGTATTTGAGAACAATCTAAAGGCCCAACAGTAAGTTTATCGCCACAAGTTATTATCGATGCTGTTACTGCCATGTTATGCTAAAAACTTCTTAAATCTTGTAATACCTTTCATTATCATACCAAGAAATCCACCCTTTATTGCATCAGTGTTAGTACCACTTTCAACTGACGCTCCACCTTCAGTTTCTACAAAGTTGGCAGCCATAGATAACCTTTGAGTTCCCAATATATTGGTATTTGTTCCTGTCAAATGAAGAATAGAACAATCTATTTTCATTTTATCGTCACTAACTAAGGTCAATTCATCAGTTGCAAAGGTTCTTACATTTCTACCCTTAAATATTATGTCACCATCTTGAGCTTCTATAAGAATGTTTCCCTGTGCGGCACAAATTATCTTTGCATATTGATCATTTTTTTGTTCTCCATTCTGTCCAACACCTACAGTTTCGTATGAACATCCATTTACAACTAATCTTTGTAAACCGTTTTTGTACCAAGCTATGCCTTGATATTCATCAGTGTATACAGAATAATCTGTTGTATGATTTTTTAACTCCCCATCAGTTAACACTATACCCGAAGTTACTCTGAAACCAGGCTTATTTTCAAAATATTTTTTTATCTTAGGAGTTGTTGTATTCTCATGTGTCATTAGTATCCTCCTCCATAGCCACCGCCACCGCTGGATCCTCCGCCCCCACTTGATCCAGAAGACCCAGAACTACCAGTATTGTCAGTAGTATTAGTAGTGTTAGATTGTTGAGTTGGTTGCTGAGGTGTTTGTTGAGGTTCAACTTGCTGAGTTGAAGCAGTATTACTTGTGTTAATTTGACTTGTGCCAGTGGTGTCGGAAACATTTGTCTGTATTGTTGATTGTTCTATGGCAGCTTGTTCTGCTGGAGTGTATGTAACAGGTGCGGGCTGACCTAAACTCTCTTCTTTTGTATTATATATTATAGCATGAGGAGTGTTTACATGGAAAGCGCCAACCATTCTAACTCCTGTTGCTGGGTGAACATGGAAATCACCATAATAAGGATTTCCATTTACCCAACCAACTTGTTTTTTACCTATACTATAAACACAATCCACAACATTTACTACAAGCATACCAGTGCTAGGCCTTTCACCTATGTCAGAAACATAATCAGGACTATAGGATATTACAGGAATTAATCTTGCTCCCAATCCAGTATTTGTGTTTATTGTAACTTCTGGCGTCACTTTATGTTTGTCTTGGCAATTTATATTCTGAACTCCTACAATAGAACCAGCTGGAGTTAACAAGAAATCAAATGTACATTGTCCAACTTGTCCATAATCACCAGGCGTATATCCCAATCCTGGCCTTACTGGAATTAAAGTAGTTACAATACCAACTGGCTGACTACCTATTCCAGAAACACCTCTGGTAGTGAAGTTGTAAGTATCAGTTTTCGCAATACCAGCAAAGGAATTATCATTCAAATCTTTAAATGAACCTTCTGACATTGATACAAAGTATTCAGTATTAGACTTTAAGTTTCTTGTCGGTTCAACTTTTATAATCCTATCTGCCAAGAAAGTTATATTTTTAGCCTTTACATTTATTCTCTCATGAATAATATTATTAAGTGATTCAGTAATAACAATTTCCCCTGTACCTACCACAATTGGTTCATTAAATGTTATTGAAAGAGAAGCAGAGGTATTGACTCCAACTGCATTATCGGCTGGAGTGGTGAAAGTAATATATGGGTCTATATTATCTTCATCCGTTTCGGTTGTAATGCCAGGGCCCTCTGTAACAGGATACTTGGGTGGCACTACATTAGTAGCAGCGCAGTATCCTCCACCATTCGCCATCATAAAGACAGAAACAATAGATCCATTATCATCTAGAATTGCTTCTGCTTGAGCACCACCACCATGTCTAGTTTTATCAATGATAGTTATTGAGGGTGGTGCAGTATATCCAAATCCTTTGTCCAGTATTTCTAATGTTAGAATACTTCCATCTACAGATGATACAATCGGAAGTAAAGCAGCAGTCTTTGTTCCATCTCCACGCACCTCTACCTTTGGAGGTATGCAATCTCTCCATGTGAATCCAGGCGGAACACCTCTACCCAAATCATCTTGAGTCTTTGGATTTTGAGTTTTTTCATTACAATCAAAGAAAGCGAGTTCATTATTACCTAAAATACTAAGCAAAGAAAATTTACCGCCATAGTTTGGAGGATAATCTTCTAACGCTAATTCATTGAGTTTAGCAAACATATTATTTAATCTCCATCTCTTTTTCTTTTCCCCACTTTGTTGACCAACATAAGCTTCTAGTTGTGATTTAGTGTCTGCGTCAACTGTAAGTCCCTCTGGAGAACTTTCTCCTACAGGAGTTTCAAGTATTCTGTTTATTTGACCATCACTTAAAGTATCAAATACAGATTTGTTTGATGCTGATACCTCTACTGGTTTATTCATCTTTTCCTGTGCGTTCAAGATGTTGAGCCAACTAGTGGGTGGTTTTTTAAATCCCTTTTCTCCTTGAAGCCAATCATCATACTTCTTACACTGTAAAGCATCACAGGCCAAGAAAGATAATAACATATCAACATAACTACTCACTTTTCCTAACAAACTACCAATTCCACCTAACGCTCCTGTTAACCACTCTAAACCACCCATAAGAGGGCCTAATAAACCATTGATCTTATCATTAACCTCTCCCATAATAGCACCAATTGTTTGTTCAATGGCACATACAGTGGGATTTAATGCTTTTCCAATCATTTCTTTGAATAGATCCATGAGCATGCCCTTGATATCCATCCCTATTTTACTAAAAATACAGAAGATGATATCCATTATCCTCTTAAAAGCTTGAGCAATAGGATTTTGTTGTGGTTCTGGAACTATTAATGCAATGAAATCTTGAAATCTTTTTCCCAAAAACTTTATTACTTTATCTCTAAGTAATCTGATTATTTTTTTTATTGCACCATTTACTATCCTAACAACTTTGCCAAGCAGTTGTTGTATATCTACTAATGTGTTTCTTGCAGTATCAATATATTCTCCAGCAAATTCTGTCAATCCATTAACAGTTGTAAGAAAACTACCTATAGCATGAGTTATGTCACTAACAGCGTCATTCTCACACGCATTACTAGCCGTATGAGGGCCTAATCCTTTTGGGGCATGAATATCTACGTTGTTGCCTGTACTAAAACCACCTTCAAATTCGTTTTGGTTGATAGCTGTGGTAACTCCTACCTTATTATCAGCATTTGTTTTTGGAGTATCAGAATCATTGTTATCTCCAACTTTTCTGGAAGTCTCTCCAACAGCGTCTCTAGCTCCAGTTATACCTAGTTCTGAATATGAATTATTTCTAGGGCCATATGGTTCAGTAGGTTTTATAGCTCTCGCTAATGCACCAAAAATAACTGGTTGTTGTCCATCCTCTCCATCTAAAAAGAAACCAAAAACAGTTTCTCCACCAAGCATCATGGAACTAGAACCAAGACAACCCTGGCCAGCTCCTTTGGAGGCATCTACCATAACATGAGCCCAAGGTAGATCATCTTCCTTAAGTTGATTTTCATCAAATGTATGGTAGCCAATTATTCTTACTTTACATCTAAAGCTCCAACCGTCTTCTTCGTCTACGGATTCGTCACGCCAAGCCTCTTTCTTAGCGACTCTGCCAATCCACCAGACGAATCCGTCTCTTCCAACAAAGTTGGTCTTTAGTAGGGAACTGTCTAACATTAATCGTCATACACCAAACACTCTGGTTCGTCTGGGTGCATATCACAGAATAGTTCTAATGCGTTAGGGTCGTGATGATCCCCCGCTTCGATCTCTTCTTTATGATGTTCTGCATAAACTTCAAGTTCATGTAATTCTTCCTTAGCATGTCTGCGTGCTGCAGGGCTTGCCAAAGGATCTTCTACAATCTTCTTGTCTTTTTCAATGTGTTTTTCGATTGATTCCATAAATTTTCTCCTAGTTTACTCCATAAGAATCTCTGATGAGATTTAAAGAAGTTACGTTTCTACCTTCACCTAATTCAAAATGATGTCTTACGGCTCTAATTAAATAGATACCACTTAATTCTGGGTCTGCTTCCTTTTGTTCCTTTCCTCCGTCACCTTGTTCAGAAGGGCCAACTCCAGGCAAAACCACCTTTACGACACCACCGACACGCATATCAATATTACATGGTATAGTTATATTTAGGGACTGTTGGAAGAGCAATGAATACCTAGAGAATGACTTTGCCATGTCCTCTGGGTCTCTTCCAGATGTAGTTGCTTTACCATCTTCATCTTTTTCCAGTTTTTTATCTATCATACCACTATCCAACATCCTAACCAAACGTCTTGATGGTTCACCATCAAAAACGTCACTAACAGGAATAGGCACCTCTGGGCCAGAAGTTTTCATTCCATTTTCATCATTTACATTGTCTTTTAGTTTAAAGATATTTGTCTTTACATCCCATGATAACGGATCTATCGTAATTGTCAAGTTACTGTAAAGTCCAACTCTTAAATTTTTCTGTATATTTACAGTTTTGTCTAAAAAATGGTCAAGTATCTTATATTGATTCTCTGGTGACTCTGCCCTATCAATCGCAGTTGTGTAGGTCATTTCTGGAACTCTTGGTGGTTTGTCTAAATTACTAGGGTCGTTGAGATATCTTACTTCTTCATCTGCCTTCTCTAACAAACTGTCAACTGATTTAAAATGATATCCAAGATGATCTTCATAAAATACAAATCCAGATGTGCCGTTGACATCACCTTCTTTTATAGGTTGTGTTTTAGGCGCCAATGAAGTAATTACAAAAAATGGTTTTTTGTTACACCCAAAAAAGGTATATTGAGTAGAGGTGTTATCTATATGTATTCTACCTTCATCTATTTTTAGTTGTTCTTTTAAAATACTCTCAACATGAGCCCTAACATTTGCCCTTTCATATCTTTTTGTGCATCTAGAAATTTCATTTCTCAAATTACCGACTGTGCTAAGAGCCATAACAAATGTTTCTTGACTTTCTGTTCTCTGTACGTTTTCAATGCTTGTTACAAACAATGGAGTGTTATCCTCATTAAACTTAAAAGTCTGTGACTCTGATATTGCCACCTCAAGATCAACTCTCTCATATCCCCTTATAGGTAGTCTAGAAAGAATATTAGTGGTATCTGATATTTGGAGATAACATGTAACTGATGGAGAAAGTAGATCCTCAAAATAATCAATAGATGTTATTAAATTTTGTTTAGCAAGATCAGGAAATTCTGTTTCATTTTTTTTCTCCTCTAAATCACCCTTATTAGTATTATTTTCCTCTTTTTTCAACAACTCCTGTTGTTTCTTCAAGTATGCCTTTTTATCATTTGGCGTGATCATACATCTAGTAAATTCTACTTTATTAAGTGATGATGACATTATGATCCTCCTAGAGCTTGTAGTGTTAACATAGTCAATGCCTCATTTGGGCTAGAACTCTCCGTCATTGGTGGTTCATCACCACTTCCAGCTGGCGCTACATACGGAGCTGGAGGTAATGAATTTGGTGATGGATTAGAATTTAGTAAAACAATAGTTTCACCTCCACCACTCTTATCAGTTGATGTGTAATCTTCTATGGGTTCTATTTCATCTTTCATCATCATGTTTCTAAATGAAGATAACACTAATCCACCCACTAGTCCACCTCCCTGTTTTATCTTCTCAATAAGTGGCTCATTTCCTCTTATTATGCGTTTTAATTTATCAGCATAATTGGGGTCTGTTGCAAATTGTTCTGATTGTAACTTGTCTGCCACCTCGCCAACGTCTTCGGAATCTGTCTCTACACCAGTATATCCATCATAATCTTTATACCATAATTTTACCAAATAGTCAACTGCATCTTGGGCAGTCTTGAAATTGATAAATTTATCTTTCATTTGCACTTTTTCTCCATTAATATATTCATCCACCACCCTTTCAGTATAGTCTTGTCCCTCTATCGCTTTTAAATTGAAGAAATTATTTGTTCCAATATTATCTTCACCAGAAGTGGTTTCTAAATCATACTGTGCAACAACTGCCTCTGGAAACTTGGCTCCAGCTTCTACCGCCATCTGATATATAATTTCCTTTCTTTCCTCTACAGGGAGGTCTTGATCGTATTCTATTTCTTGTTTTACTGATTCACCCATCACAGTCTCTTGTGGTTCCACCTGTGTTTTTGTTACCTCATTATTATTGGTGGTAGTATGATCTGTCAACTGTACCTCTTTGACAGCCATAGGATTAATTTGTTCTGAAAGAGTGGCAGCTGCTGCCTTAGGCATAAAAAAGTTGGCTATATTTCCTATCACATTTTTAGTGCCCTCCATCAAAGATGAAGCAATACCGCCTCCAAGAACCTTGTTTCTACTAATCTGACCAACACCAGCCATAGGAGTTCCACTTTCTACTAACTTCCTAAACCTGGCTACCATTTCAGATAGTTTTTCCACTCCTGATATTTCCTTCTTCCTTCTCTTTTTCTTATTTCTCTCATTCGCTTTTTCCTCTTCCTCTTCTTTTTTTACATCCTCTTCTTTTTTTCCTTCTTCCAATTCAGTTGTATCTAATCTATCCTTCTTTCCCTCCACCTCAGACTTTTTATCATCTGTCTCTTTTTGATCTTGTTCTGGTTCTTTTATCTTATCAATGTTTAATTTCTTCTCAGAAGCTACTTTATCATCTTCTTTTGTTTGTTCGTCAATTACCTTTTTACCCTCATCTCTGGATTTTTTTTCCTCAGATAATTTTTCTTTCATCAATTCATCATCACCACCATAATTCTGCCTTAGTTCTGTTTCTGGATCTACTTCATTAGTTTTAGACCCTTTGCCTAAGAGAAATGGTAACATGAAAATAGTACCAAAAACACCTGGCAGCTGATTATTTCCTCCTCCACCGCCGCCTTTACCAACTCTTTTGTCAATAAACTCTTCAGCTTTGGCAATCTTAGACTCTGATGGTATATCATTTTTCCTAGTAATATTACCGAGAAGTCTAGTAAACCTTTCAACTTTAGATTCTGCACCATCAATAGCCTTTGATGCACCTTCTTGAATTTTAAGTTGTGCTACACTAAGCCTACCACCACCTTTGCGACCTTTACCAAATGTTACTTTAGCCATTACTTAGCATCCACTATATTGAACACAGACCTAGTGAAAGGTAAGTGTATGTTTCTATTATCAATGGCAAAGAGAATTGGTATTTTGTTACCACTTTTACTCATTGTAGGCACCTTAGGCCCATCTCCAGCAACTGCATTTTGAGCATCTACATCCTTTTGCATGTCTATTACTTGGGGAGCCTCTCCTCCTCCTCCACCTCCACCAGCGTTCGGTGAAGTTGATATTTCGCTTGAGGCCTCAAGTCTTAAATCTTTTTCTGTAGTGTCAGTTTCTACTGTAGATGGCTTCAACTCTTCTGCTTTTTGTTCTTCTTTGCCTATTGGAGTTTCTAAAGAAGTCGCTTCACTTGGTTTTCCAAAAATGAAATCTTTAGCTGCATTTATTATTTGCATGAATTTCACAGGAGGTGGAGCAAGAGCAAAATCTCTAGCATTTTCGTATATGTTCATAGCTGAAGATTCTAAATTCGATCCAGGCAAACCTCTAGTACCTCTAAAACCTCTACCACCATCTCTTCCATCTCTTCCACTTTTTTTATAACTTTTTACATTAACTTTTAACTCTTCTAAACCCTTTTCCTCCATTAATGCAATTACCTTTTCATAATATCTAATAAACCTCTGTGCTCCCGCCATTTTTTTATTGTCACCAGACTCTTCATACTCTTTGTATTGATTCTTCTTTTTCTCTAAAAGTTGTTTATAATCTTCTTTTGTTCTTGTGATTGTTTTATTTTCTGATGATGAACTTGTTTTTTCTATAATTAATTTACCATCAGGAGTAGTTGATATCTCGGCACTAACATTTGAAATACCCATTAAAGTTTCTTGAGACTCAAAATCGGAATCTCCTTTTTGTTTAGTTTTAGTCTCACTCTCTTTTGTAGTATCTGCTATTGGTTTTTCAAGAAAGGCCAAACATGCACCAAAGTCCTCTGCTATCTTTGCAAATGCTTCATTCTCTTTTTCTTTTTTCTTTTTTTCTTTTTCTTTTTTCCTGTTTTTAAATAAACCCTTCCCAGTAACAAAATCATAAATTCCCTTACCAGCAAGAACAAGTCCACCAGTAATTGCACCAACCGTGGCGACTGCACCTATAACTGGGCCAACAAACGGAGCTGCAAGTGCAGCTAAACCTATTCCAGCACCTATTTTAAGTATATTACCGACAGCTCTCAAAAATCCACCGCCACCTTTACCACTGGCTAATTTGTCAACAAATTTAGTTGCTAATTCATTTGCTTTCTCAAGAAATTCTAATTGACCAGAGTTGGCCATTTTTTCTATAGAGTTTCCAAAACCTTCTAACTTAGAAAGTCCTCCATCAAATATCTTTGATAAGAAATTATTAGGATCATATCCCTCTATCCCTTCCTGTAATTTTTGTTGAGTCTTGTCTCGTTGATTTGCCAGTTCACCTTTAACCATTGAGGCAATACTTTGACTCTTAATTGGAGAATCTGCATTATCTGGTAATTTTAAATCCCCAACAAAAGGCATTTTACCTTTTATCTTCGATAACTTATCTCCTACACCTTTGAGGGCTTGCCTACCCTTTCTACCAATCGATCTCTTAGCAAGAACAGAGGTCTTCCTAGCTACCTTACTGGCACCTTTAACGACCTTCGATCCTACTTTATTAAAAGATTTGATTGTGGATTTAAGCATTAGCCTTAGCTTCCCTTGCTCTTCGTTTTAGTTCTTCTTCTTCAATGTGTAATTTAAGTAGTCCAACATAAATGTCCCTTTCCCAAGGTGGCATATTCTCAATTTCTGTTAGAGAATATTTATGATACTGCATGAGAGCGAAATTAATTCGGAAGTATGTCTCAAGATCAACGTGAGACATACTTAGGCGAAAAAATCCGTTAGTCCCTCCAGTACTACAGTATTTTCTTTTTTGGTTTTAGGATTTTTTACTTTTAAAGTATGTTGTAACTTGGGCATTGTATTGAAGAATCCTTCAATTTTTTGAAACTGTTCTGATGTCAAAGATTCGACCCATTCTTTTAATTCCTTCTTAGTACATTCTGCCGCTGAGAACATCTCCTCTTCATTATAAACCATGTCAATAGAGTTGGCCACAATATTAAATGACTTTTCAACTTGATCCTTTGACTCATCTTGGAAATTAGTTTCCACAAACTGACTTATTGAAGGATACTTCATTCTCACACTGTAACCATCTGCCAATTCTATATCAGTAGAGTGATCATCAGATTTTTTAACTTGAATGTCATCAATGTTCACAGTTATAGGAACTTCTGTGACTCCATCGTCGCCACATGTAACAACTAAATCAATTGTTTCACCCACAGATTTTCCTCGAATATTTAAAAATAAGTATTCTATATCAAAACTGGGTAAATCCTCAATCTTAATGCCTTTGGTTATAACACATTCTTTGAGAACCTGTTTTACAGCATTAGTGATTTCTTTTTGATCTTGTGATTCAAGCGAAAGTATAAGAATCTTTTCTTCTCTTACCAAAAATGGTCTATACTTTACAGTTTTTCCATTTGATGGCAACTTCAATTCATACTCAGCCGTCGTAATTTTAGGTAAAGGCATAATAAGTAATTATTCGTTATTATTTAGAGGGTCAATTTGAGACGATTTTGGGACTTTTTGTAGCGTCAACTTCAGCCATTTGATTAACATCATCAGTCTGTACAATATAATATCTGTCATATGAAAAATCAACTTGTACTTGCAACACTTGGCCATTTCCATAACTCAATGGAATGTCCTGTATTGATATTGGAAATGCGTTTACAAAGTTATAACTTATGACATCAGGGGTATTTTTAAACTCCTCGGCGTTTGGATTATTTCTGTTAGGCCCAATACCAATATCTGTATAAGAAGGCCCTAAATTTGCGGAATACCTATTTTTGGGTTTATTAAATGGTGTTAGAGTTAGATCTCTTTCAAACTTAGTAATTTGAATGTCTCTCTTATACTGTCTAGGATATCTGAACCTATGAAACGCATTAAATGATCCAGCATCGGGATATCCAGCTTTACCGCTTGTTTTATAAGGAGCTCCACCGTTACCTGTATAAAGAGGATTCATATAATTAATCCATTCTTGAAATAATCTAAGACTTGTATAATCATTTGTAACATAAAATCCAATGGAAATATCAGTATATTGTCTCTGTGTTGCAAATCTCTCTCTAATACCTTGCCTACTACCGACCTCTTGAACGACAGACATATTTGTTCCAGGCAACATGGCTTCGTTCGCTAATAATTCAAACTTCTGATATCCATAGGCACTATCACCAAAAACTCCAGATGTAGTCAACCATTGGTTTAAATTTTTACATTCTATATTCCTTTTATCGTCACTTTCTTCTCTAATCTCGAATAAATTTTTACCTATTTCCGTGCCAGGAAATTGTCTTATCTTTTCTGGTTGTTCCGCAGCTAACTCCATCGAAACTTTAAAGTAGTTTGATAAGGCAGGTGCTCCTAATGCAATTTGAAAATTCTGCAAATTAGTAGGATTCTTTAAATCAGCAGATCCCAAATCAACACTCGAAGCCATAGGCCCCACTTTATGAGTAAAATAATTTTTGATGTCGTTTACCCTTGTCATCTAAATATACATATGACTTACCATACTATGTATATGAGTTTTTATGGCTTATAAGGGAAAATTCAAACCAAAACATATAAAAAAGTATAAAGGTGATCCCACTCAGATCATTTATCGTTCTCTTTGGGAGAGAAAGTTTATGGAATACTGTGACCTTACAGAGAATATAAGTCAATGGCAGTCAGAGGAATTCTGGATACCTTATAAGAATCCCTTAGATAGAAAGATACACAGATACTTTCCTGACTTCTTTATCAAATACACTGACTCAAATGGAAAGAAAAGATCTGTTGTAATAGAAGTGAAACCCAAAAAACAATGCAAAGCTCCACCTAAAAATCCAAAAAAGAGATCTAAAGCTTGGGCTCAAAGTGTTCAAACATGGGTTATAAATGAAGCAAAGTGGAAAGCAGCAGAACAATACTGTGCTGACAGAAAGTATGAATTTAAAATCATGACAGAAGACGATTTAGGTATTTCACATGATCGCAGAAGATATTAGAGAACAAGCTGGTAGTGGTAGAAGAACTAGTGCATGGTACGCCAATGCTCTTGAAAATGCTTTGGCACAAGTTCAAGAACAAGATTCCGATACCATAGACACTGGTGGGATTACCATAGGATCTCTATTTTTCTTTTCATATGACGTTGCGTATCCAGAAAGATATCCATTTTGGGATATACAACCACTAGCAGTCGCTCTAAGATTTGACAGAGATGGTTTTCTGGGATGTAATTTACATTACATAAATCCTGATTATCGGGATGCAGTTGCAGAAAGCTTACTAAATAGCGGTGGCGGGTCTGTAGTACCCAAAAATAGTATACACAAATACCTATTTTCTGGAATGGGTACGATATATAAAGTGCCTGATGATGAAGATTGGGGTAGTATTGCTTTACTCCCTACAGAAAGATTTATCAACCAATCAGGTAGAGCATACCCTAAGAACAGAGCATTTAACTGGAGAAAATAACTAACCATGAGTACTGTTAACATACCAACATTTCCCCCAATAGAGGAAGAGAGGTTAGGTCATGAAATTAATCCAGCGACCTATCAAGCGATAGTGAAGGAAGAGAATGGTAAAGTTACAAATTATAGAATGTTTTATGATGCTAAGTCGAGCAAGGCTCAGATATTAGAAGTGGACTTAAATGGTCAAGTTGTTGAAGGAGCTAAACCTATATGGGAAGATGGCCAGTGGGACACAACTAGGATGCAAGCTATTATAGGAACAGATAGTCGTGGTAATGATAAAATTGGAACATTTCTAACTTTTGCAGAGAGAGATCAAATTAATAAAACTCTTGCTGAAGGTATAAGAGATCATATTAAATCCACTGGCGAGGGAAAAATTCCAGAGTGGGCAACAAAAGCATGGCAAGAATCAAATAATTCAATAGCACAATATAATGATAATCTTGATAAGGTGTCAGGAGTAATAAAAAGCCAGAATGTTGAAGGATTTCAATTTTACGATCAAACAGAAAATAATAACAACTCAAAAACTAATACAGGGATAACAACAAACCCAGTTCCTGTAAGTGGTTACACTCCAATAGGAACAAGAAATGAAAAAATTGGTTTTGGTGAAGCTCATACACTCTCTGATTATGATAGCGCAACAGATATTCTTTTCAAAAAAATTGTCAAATATCCAATAGATATGGCTGATAACATGGATCACATGTTCATACAGTGTTATGCTTATCAACCACCATATGCTGCAGCTTTAAATACTGACGATTTTGGTACTTGGGTATATGATGAAGAACTTGGTAAAAAAATCCAAGAAACTAGTCCTGGCTTTGGTATACCAAGATCAAGTCCGTTCAGAAAAAAATTAGGTGCTGGTATCAAACTTCCTATGCCTAACAATATGATGGATCAAAACCCAAGAAACTGGGATGATGGAGCAATGAACACTGGGTCTATGGGTGCAGTTCAAAATGCTGGTAAAAGAGCTCTCACCTCATTCTTCACATTTGATTTCTTAAACCTTGGTGGGCCTATGAGGAGAAATGCTCTTGCAATGGAAAGATTGAAAAGAGAAGCGGGTAGAGCTGACATGCTTGCAAACCAAATAAGTCAGTTGACAAGTAACATGGGTTATGACATACCACCAGAACAGATATTATCTAGAAGTATTGGTGTTATAGCTAACTCAAACACAGAATTATTATTTAACGGAGTATCCCTAAGATCATTTGAATTTACATGGACAATGAGCCCCAGAGATGAATTAGAGGCCGCAAATGTAAGAATGATTATTCGTGCGTTCAAACAGTGGTCTGCTCCTAGAAAACTTAAAAAATTAGACACTGGTTCAGAAGCAAGTAATATTGGAAAAACTGGTGGCCCATCATTTTTCTTAGGAACACCCAACATATTCAGACTAAGATATAGAACAATAGGCAATAAAGACATCAAAGGTGTCAATAAATTCAAACCCTGTGCCTTAACAAATGTAAGTGTCAACTATACACCAGAGGGTCAATGGATGGCATATGATGAAGGTATGCCAATTTCTGTACAAATGACTCTCTCATTCAATGAACTCGAACCTATATATGATACAGATTATAGTTCTGAAGGTAACATAGTAGAGGGAAGAGAATACAACTCTGAGGGAGAAGGCAATCTTGGTGATCTCTTCCCAATCGCTATTGTAAAACAACTTGACGATCCACATGCAACAGAGATAGGATACTAAAATGGCCAGTTATTTTTCTTACTTTCCAGAAATAGCTTATGTTTCAAGAACTCCTGATAGGACTTCTAGTAATGAGTATATTGTTGTAAAAAATCTTTTTAGAAGAGCAAAAATTCGTGACGACTTTTTCAATGTAGTAACTGCCTTTGAAGATTATATGATTATTGGTGATGAAAGACCAGATCAAGTTGCAGAGGCAATATATGGTGATCCACGTTTTGATTGGGTTATTCTCGTAACAAACAATATCACAAATATAAGAGATCAATGGCCCCTAAATCATTTTGATTTTCAGAATTACCTTTTAGAAAAATATGAAAGTGAAGAAAACTACACCAAGATACATCATTATATCACAGAAATGGCACTTGATAGTAGAAAAAGAGTTGTTGTTCCAGAGGGATTAAGAGTTGATTCTAATTTTAATTCCCAATTCATAGATCAAAATATTGGCGTAGAAGTAAATTATGGCGGAGGTACGTTAAATGAATTATCAACAGTAGATGAGTCAGGCACAGTTAAAGATGCATCTGGTAATGTAGTAACACATGATAACATCCTTGCTGTAACCAACTATGAGTATGAAGAGGACTTGAATGACTCTAAAAGAAGAATTAGAATATTGAAAGAGGATTATCTAAATGTGGTTATAAGTGATCTCAGAAGGATAATGAAATATAAGAAGTCAAGTCAATATATTAGTAGAGGATTGAAACAGGCATATAATCCCAGATTAAGTGGGGCATAAAAAAAAGGGGTCGTAAGACCCCTTTCTTATTGTTTACTCTTCAGCGAGTTTTTGAAAATAACTCAGTGCGTCATCTTCTTCTTCCGTAGTCTCTTCTACAGCAGCAACTGGTTCTGGTGTAGGAGAAAGACCTTCACTTAGATCTTCAAGATCCTCAGTGTCTATCTTAGGCGTAACAACTGCCTTTCTAGCTAGAACTGCGTCTAAACGTCCTTTGAGTTCTTCATAACTCTTGAACTGATCAGCAGCAGTGAACTCACTTAGATCATAGATTTTGTCGTAGATCTTTTCTAGTTCAGCATCATCATCTAGAAGTGCTTCTGTCTTACCGAACTCTGAACTATCATAGTTCCAGAATCCAGCAACTTGTTTGATCTTTAATTTGAAGTTAGCACCTTTCCAAAAATCAAATGGATTGATTGGTTCTTCATCTTCAAACTCAGGTTGCATTGCAGCAGTGATCTTATCAAAGATCTTCTTACCAAACTTGTATAGTTTGACTTGTCCTTCGTTCTCAGGATTTGCAGAGTCTTTTACAATGTAAACATTAGCGTAGTAAGATAACTTACGTTTCTGTTTACGAGCAATATCTTTATCAGACTCACGACCACTGTTCCAAAGAGTTCTATTGAGTTCTCCTACAGGATCGTTTTTGCCAACAGTGGTTAAACTGTTTTCAATATACCAACCACCTGGCCCTTGAAATGCATGACTCCATACTTGAGTCCATGGCAATTCAGCATTGGCATGTGCAGGGAGGAATCGTATCACAGCGAATCCGTTACCAGCCTTATCTACAGATGGTTTCCATAGACGTTCATCAGTATTACTTCCACCTTTTTCGTTGAGTTTCTCAACTTTTTTCATTAATCTCTCTGTTAGAGAGCCTGCTTTTGATTGTTTTTTTAATGCAGCAAATGACATTTAGTATTCTCCGTATTTTTGTATTGTTGGATTGTTTATATTATAACATGTAATAATATATTAGTCAATCTGGTATGTCTTTTTCTAACTTATCCAGAGTGGTGGCAAGAGTATCAAAAAATGTATTAATATTCTGACCATCTTTTAATCCCAGAAACTTTGCAGATTCTAAGATTTGTTCTTTCATTTCAAGGGCATCAGGATCTTCCTTCTCTAATGACAACCTAAACATAAAGTTTCTTTGTTTTTCGAGAAGTTTTTTCATTTTATTAATGTACAAATATCCCTCCTCTGAGGTAGGATCTTTCATACCTCTGATAGCGATACCTGTCATTATATCTTCTTGTAACTCCTGTATCTCGGCCATTGAGGCACGGACTGCTGGAGCTTTAAAAAATTCACTCATTAATAGACCTAATGTTAATACTATTTATCTTTTTTAGTAACCCACATCGGTAGGTATATCAGGGTAAAAGCACTACCCCAGAAGGCAAGAAAAACGTATAAATGACTACCTCTGTGAGGTGAAAATGCGAACCCTAAGGCTACAACAATTACCCAAACGTAGTCTACTATACCATGAAAAGTCTGCCAACCATCACCGTACTTTTCTATAAGATTATCTCTTTGTTTTGCAGCCCAAGGCGAAACATGTCTCATCATCACAAATCCCTCATTGAGAAACATAATGATAAATCCTATCCAAAAGATCATACTTTATCTCCTAAAAAAGCCCAATGTATCCAAGATGTAGCAATGTACTTTGGATGAGAAATGGGAACATTACCTTGATGTGGGAACAAATAGTTGCATGGGAAAATAAGAACCTTTCCTTTTTCTGGTTTGCAAGCAATGCCATAATTTGGAAATTCTGTTTCTCCTCCCTCATCAACGGTATTAAGATACATTATAACAGCAAACAGCCTAGTTACGCAACCCCCAGCGTATTGATCAAAATGACATTCAAATTTTCCCTTATTCTGAGGATACACTCTAACAGAATAATCATGGAAAACTAAATCTTGAACTGGGCCAGGACAATCATTTATGTATCTACTGTAAGTATCATGAGTTATCTCAGAAATCCACTGAAATATAGGTTCTTTAGGTGTTGGGGTAGCAGCTTTGGCTATTTTAGTTCCATAATCTACACCTTGATCATTACCTTCTCCTACAGAACCATCTATATGTCGATCTTCAACTGCATGAAACCAAGATAACATTTGATCAACCCTTTCATCAGGTATGATATTGTAGGTTTTTATTAAGTCGGTTGTCTTAGTTGGAAATTGACAATGAGTTATCATAGAGGCAACTTAGATCTAGAAGTTCTCTTTAAATAGTTTAGTTCCGTAGCCTCTGCTTTTAATTTATCCTTAAGAGGTTTAGATATTAGTTTGCCTACTGACTCGAACTCAATATTTTTTTCTTCACAATAACTAATTATTGCCTCAATATAATTAAGTTCAGAGTTAAGTACAAGTTGCTCAATGTCACTTGTAAACTTATTCTGACAGAGAAATTTCTCCTTTAGCAGTTCATTAACTTCTTTCTCCATACTCTCCGAGTTTGTGTGTGACGAATTCTTTAATATACTTGGTAAGAAGTTTAATATAGTCACGTTTGTTGGTTTTTTCATAAACTTTGACATCTCCATTTTCACATACCATTAAGGTAACAATTTTCTCTACCACAGTGCCTGTCATTTCATAATACATGCAGGCATAAGCAGTCTCTTGAACAAAGTAGTTTATACACCACTTCTCTGGTTTAACTTTTTTAGATGTCTTGAAATCTATTATTGCAAGTTCTCCATTGTACTCAGCAATACAATCAACTCTTCCCGCTATTCCAAAATACTCACTGTATAGTGGTTTTTCTAATGCGTGAATATTATTTATGTTATCAAGGTATTTTTTTCCGTAAAGAAATAATGCCTTGGTTGTGGGGAGAACATCTAAAGTGTTAACATCCTTATTCAAAAGATATTGTTCTACAAGGTCATGAAACTTAGTTCCTCTTGTTGTAGCAACTTTTGTAATCTTATTGGCTTCCTCTTCACCAATTTTCTTACGCCAATTAATAAAAGTCTGGCGATTATAGAAACTTGTTATAGAGGTAATAGAAGGAGCCTTCTTTCCACTTGGAAGAGTGTAATATCGGACTCCATCTATAGTATTGGCTTCTAACTCAAAATCACCAAGTTTATTCAAGTGGGTAAACATTATAAAGACAAAGCGAGTTTAGTAACCAAATAGTTTCTTACTAGGCCTGATCGAACAATATCATCTATACCAAATTCAACTACACCAAAATCATCTTCCATAATTTCAATGATACGTTTAAAATCTAAGATGCCATTCTTCTCATTGGATTTTGTAAGATCCGTTTGAGTAGAGTCACCACAAAACATTATTTTACAGTTATCTCCTACTCTTGTTATTATACTATCTAATTCGTGAAAATTCAAGTTTTGCATCTCATCTACTAACACAATGCAATTATCAAGTGTTGTACCCCTGATAAATGATGTGCTCCAGAATGAAATAGTTTCTTGAGCCTTCAAATTACCGTATAACATTTCAAAGTCATTGTCTGAGGGCATCTCAAACATATACTTTACCATATTCTTATAGGGAATCTGATAAAGTGATGACTTATCTTCATGGTCTCCTGGCAAGAAACCAATCTCTCTCGTAGATACTAATGACCTAACAATATACACCTTATCATATGGCGTCATTTCGTCAAGAACATCTTTAAGCGCCAAGTACAAACTTATGAAAGTTTTACCTGTACCAGCAGCCCCATATGCAAACATGTTCTTTCCTTTTGCATAGTGATCAAATAGTACCTTTTGATTATCTGTGATAGGTTCGATGTCAACCAACATGCCATTGTTGATTGGTCTTTTCCTACGCATTTGTTTAGCAGTCATTCCAGCACCAACAGTGCTATTAGTATTCCTTCTTTTTTTAGTTGACATACTTAAACAATACCTCTGTTAGCTAAACGACCCTGTATTCCACCAGCCTTTTCAGATTTCTTTAGAATCTCTCCCCAGCCTGGATGTTTGTTGGTAAGTTTGTCTTTCCACTCTCCAACTTCTCCCACGCCTGGCACTGTTGATGGATCTGAATAATCTCTATCCCATTCGGGATTGTCAGTTTTCCATTGATCCCAATCGTGAATACTCATTACAACTTCTTTCTGTTCACCAGTTGTTTTGTTGACCACAGGGTATGTTGCCATTAAGATTCCTCTCCGTGAAGTTCTTTTTTAATTTGTTTTTGAATTTCAACCACACCATTTCTCCATTCTAATGCTTCAGAAACGATTGGAAACTGTTCTATGAATACAGTTTTACATGCTTGTGCAATGTCCATATGTTCCTTCTGAGTACCATGAGCGGATCTCAGTTCAATATAATGAATCCATGATCTACAAGAACCTGTCATATAGATTCTTGTCGGTGTGCAAAGTGGTAAGACCATTCTGGCACATTCTTTTGCAACTCCTTCCTCTAACATCTGTTGATATAAAGCGGTTGCAGAGTCAAACAGGGTTTTCATTTGTAATTCCAACTTCTGTTTGACAAACTCATCAAGATCGTCTGTAGAGTTTTGACGATTCTTTAAATCTTGTTTCCTGAGACTAGGAATAGGGATGATGCCTAATTGTGTACTATCAGCATATCTTTGAGAAAACTCTTGAAAAGTAAATGATCTATGTCTCAATATCTGTGCTGCAATCGCACGAGTTGTCTCTATCTCAAGAGTCATACTAGATTGTTCAAATACTGACCAGTGTTGATGTTTTATACAATACTTGAGAAGTCCAGCAAACTTTTCATTGTCCTGATTGGCAGGGTTGGAAACTCTGGCAATATGTGCCATTGTTTTCTCTGCGTCAGGTGTAACTGTTACTAACTTTACGTCCATTACATTTCTTCTTGATCTGCATAGGTGACACGGTGTTCACCTCCGTTAACATAAGCAGTAGGGTCAGAATAAACTTCTGCCTCCAACTCCTCAATAACGGTCTTCAAATTCTTAATGATAAGTTTTAAGTGGTTTTTATCCATATCAAATAAAATAATTAAAATTAATTACTACCCTTCTAGCAGTATCAGTAGTTGTCACAGCTCTGTGTTTTTCATTTGAATCAAAAATCACAATTCTGTTTTCAATACTATCAACTTTCATACCGTTTTGAAATTCAGTATAACCGTTATTAGTATTTACATAATATATGGCCGTGATGCAATTGTCAACATCGCTATGATATGCACTTTTATCATGTTCGACAGTTTTCATGGTTAAATTTGCTTTACTTCTAACTATAGAACATGGATCAATCTTTTGCCATATTGGTGCCAATTCATTAAAGAATGGACTCGCTGGTGCATAGTTTGAATATAAAACATGAATGAATTGAAAAGCACCGTCACCAGGCAAAACTATACCGTCAGAACAATTCCAAGCAATTTTTCTACCTAAAAAAAGATCTTGAATTTTCTTCAAGTCTTTGGGTTCAAGAAAATTATCAATTAATTCATAATTCATTTTCTATTTGTTCAGCCTCTTTCATCAAATTTGTGACAAATTTTTCTGTGCCATCCATCATTTTAATTTGAAAGAGATTTGATTTCATGTATTTTTTAGTTTTTTTATACTTCTTGATGAGTTTCTTATACTCATCTAAGTTCATGTTAACTTTTCCCTCCTCAGCCATTTAATATGTCCCCTTCAAAGTTCATCATGGCAAGTAAAGTATCATAAGGAATCCATGCAGGGTCTTCATTGTCGAACTGCACTTCAACCTCTTTGACGGTTTTTTGGTAAAATCTGTTGTAAACAGTTCTTACGTTTTTTACAACACTCATAGGATTAATCATTTTCTTTTTCTCTGAGAGGGTTTGGCTGGTGGTTCCTTCTTTGGTTCTGGATTCCAAAGCTTTGGAGATACAATACCAGAGGTCTGTTTCCAACCTTTCAATCCTTGTTTATACTTATCATAGTAATGATCAAACATTTCTACCTGTTTCTGGCATAATGTTATATCATAAAAAGTTTTTTCCTCTCCGTTTTCCTTATCAACATATTCGACAAGATATGCTGTATAAGGTAACTTTTTACTTTCTGCTAATTTAGGATCACATTTTTCATGAAGTACTTTAAGCATTAAGATCTATTCCCCCAAGTAATTTCTGGATATGCTTCTGCCACTAATTCCTTAGTGATATTATATTTTGTGTTAAGTGCTTTATCTTTTACAAGAACAAGAATCTCGGCCTCTGGTGGAGGTAGAGTCTCAAGTATATTAATGAAAAAACTTTCTCTCTTGATCTTATTCATCGCATCATCACCACCTTTTACAAAACGGTAAAAGTTTTTAGCCGAATTACGAATGGTAGTTCTCTGTGGTAATCCCTTCTCTATATTTGCCTGTACATCACTCTCTACAGGTTGATATGGTACATCACCCTCTGGTAACATAGAAATCACAGATTCATCAAAATTCCAAATCATAGTCATTTTGAATGAATCTTCTCCGTGAGTGCGGAGAAGATCTAACTTTCTTGCTTTTACTCTTTCAGAATCTACCGCTTCCAACAATTCATGAACCATAGGATTTGCAGGCAGTTCTTTCTTTTTAACTGTAACTGTCCTTGGTTTTGTTGCTGTTGTTTTTTTGCGAGGAGAAGCTTTTTTCCTAGTTGCGGATCTAGTCTTCGTCGTCGTCTTCTTCGCTGTTGTCATTTTCAAACCTCACGGCTACTATTTCATCGGGAATGAGATTCCCATTTTCATCATACATTTCTGGGTGGTTGAATGCCAGACCCTGATTCTGTAAATTGATGTAGTTATTTTGTTGGGCTAACCAGCCAATTATACCACCTAATATCAAAAATGTAAAGCACATCATACTGAATATAACGAGAATTACTGTTGTTTCCATTGGATTCCTCCCAAGGCTAGTTACTTTTTTTTCTTTTTTATGTCTAACGATAATCTAAACTCCCTGCCAAATAAGGATAGTTTGATATCGAAGAACTTTGGTGTCTGTTTAGGCGGTTTCTTTTTATCTCCTTTGAGTATAAGTTCTACGCCTTTATTTATGTTCATATCTGGGGGAAACATGTTAAAATATTCTATGTTCTTTTAGATATTTTAAAGTCTCATTGGCATTACCCAGATTTTTACCATCTAAAACTACTTGAGGTAAAGAGATAGTATTTGGGAACTTAGACTCAAATTCTTCTGTTGTGTAATCTTTGTCTAATTCTTTATACTCATATTCCTTACCTAACATTTCAAGAACGGTTTTTACCCTGTAACACATGGGGCACTCATTTTTTCCATAAATTGTAAACATAATTAATACCTAATTACTTCTATTTTATACCACTCATGGTCAAAAACTAATAGACCTCCAAGTGTTTCTTCGTTGTAGCATACTGTAAAATATGTAGATAACTTTCTACCATCCAATCCTCTATTGGGTTTATCGCCTATAAAAAGAACCCGACCTTCTAGTGGTTTACCACCTAAAACTTCGGGTACTCTTACTATTGATCCTTCACGGATTGCTATAGTTCTTGCAGTATCTAAGAAAACTTTCTTCGATTCCAATGGTATCTCTTTTACCTTGAGATACCCAGAGGTGGCAGAATTCGTAGAGGTTACGGACATTTTCCAGATTGTTGAATTGTTTTAAAGAAAGAAATGCTTGTTGGCGTAGTGCCATGCGCTCGTCATTATACCTTAAATCATTCATCCGTCTCTTGTTCCTTCTCCATCCTGTCGATTGCAGTAGTCATCTTATCAAACAAGGTCTCAGTTCCTTGAATATTATCAAGGTGTGCAATAATACCACCTAGTTCTCTTACAACATAAGGTTTTTCTACTCTTGCTGCAAATGCAAGTGCGTCACGAAGATGGATTTCTGCCTTCTTGAGACTTTCTGATGTTTGTTCTGATAGTGCCATTAGTCTTTTTTGATTGAGTTCCAATCGTCTTGGAATAATTGCAATCCCTTGTCGGTTAGAATGTGGTTATACATCTTGCCAAATATAGCAGGGGGCATGGTAACAACGTCTGCTCCCACTGAGAAACAATCTGCAACATCCTTCACATTTCTAAGAGATGCGGCAAGGACTTGAGTTCTTGACAGGTGTTCTCTATATAGTTTCGCAATGTCCTTAACTAACCCTAAACCATCAAATGAATTATCATCAACCCTTCCTACAAATGGTGAAATATATGTAGCTCCTGCCTTTGATGCCAAGATTGCCTGTGCAACTGAGAAACACAGTGTCACGTTTACTGTGAATCCATCACTACTTAATAACTTACATGCTTTCAAACCTTCTACTGTCAGTGGCACTTTGATAGTCACATTTTGCATATCTTTGAAAGCTTGTGCTTGATTTACCATTTCAAGGGCGTCTTCTGCGACTACCTCTGCTGATATAGACTCAAAGAATGGGAACTCGCCCGCTATCTTTTTAATTGTCTCTACTGGATCTCCACCACTTTTGAGTATTAATGATGGGTTTGTTGTCACACCGTCTATGAGACCTGTTTGATTAAACTTATAGATGTCTTCAAATACGGCAGTATCAAGAAAGATTTTCATTTTTTGATTTTTTGTTCGCTTTTTTAATAAGTTTGGCGTAGAGTACGTCTTCTCTAGTATAAAGGGTCGGATTACTTTTTGCAACTTTTATTAATCTTTTCGCTGTTTTTCTTTGGGATTCAACACACATGTATCGTTTTTTCGTATCATTACTTTACTATTTAACATAGGAGATAAGTAGAAATACGCACTGGACTCAAAAGGCAAAGATTTTCTTAACTTTCTAACCATCAAAAGTTGTTTATCAAGCAAATTCATCTAGTTTTTGTTTCTATCAACTTTGCAGTTTCTATTTCATCGCTTTCGTCTGCATTTGTATGATGAGTGACTTCTTTTAGTGTCTTAAGATACTCTATAACGTGTTCTCTGATCTCCATAAGTTCATTGAAGCAGTTTTGATTATGAGCACAGCCACGAAGGTCGGGATCTGGTTTGTAAACTGATTCTGTGAAGAGATCTAATGCTCTTTGATATCTTGAGGCATCGGACTCATCTTTGCCTATTGAATTTTGGTCATGCATGATTATTTAAAGGGGTTCGGGGAGGGTTTTTCAGTACAGTATTTATCCGCACCTGTAACCGTGTTTATTTGTTCGACTGCCAACCATTGTTTTTCCATTTCTCCAGCAAGATACATAATCTTCTTATCCTTTATTTCATTCTGTTCTAGAAGATATGCAATAGTTTTTGAAAGGCTTTGTGTCTGACCTTTCTCATCTGTCAGATAAATGGAATAACTAGTCTTAAATTTACGAACTAAGTGTGCCCTCAGTATAACGTATAAAATTATGTTAGACAGTATAAAATATATCATTTTTTAGATTTCAGTGATCTCCATGTAAATTGGAGAAGAGCTCTCATAGTAGAAAGTAACGGAAATGGTCTACTTGCACCGATTTCATCAAAAACATCCATATTCAACTTAAATGCATAGTTAGCTTCGTTGATAATTAATTCACCATCAGACCAAGTGATAGGAAGATTATCTAAAGCTGTTCTATATCTGTTTTTGAAGTTGCCTGGATTGGATATTCCTTCAAATTCATAAAAAGCAAGTCCTTCTCCATTTAGGTTCATTGCTTTATTTGCAATATTCTTCAATATTTGACCACCAGACAAGTCACCGAGATAACGTGTATAATGATGTCCTACTAAGAACTTAGCATTGATCTTTTTGACTCTCTTGACGTAATTTTTACAGGCATCTGTAGGAGAAATGGTGTTTTTCCAGTTTTCTCCCCAATAAAACTCACAATCCTTTTCGAGAGCAGGCACACGTTTGAGCTCATCAAACGCTATAGGTGCGATAAAAGGATCATCTTTAAATTTCTCTACTTGTTCCTCAAGAGCGGTGTATATAAAGTAAAAGTCTGCAATAAGTTGTTTATAACTCTCTTTACTTACCACACCAGCGAGAAAATTGGTAACAAACCCAGTATTCTCTGCCATTGAGTGAGATTTAGAAGTGTCCTTTTTTATTTTTTTAGAAAATGTGGTTAAAGTCATAATTTCATTCTACATCATTTTTCTTTTTTTGTCTAGGGGGATGAAGAGATTCATCTATTGCTGGATGAAATGAGTATTCATTGTTCCATTTGTACTTAGTGTTGTTCAATTCATGTTTTTTGGGTTTTATTCCCAATAGTTTTTTAATTGTCTTTAGCATCTAGATAATCCACAAATAAAATACCTTCTAAATGGTCAATTTCGTGCTGAACCACTCTGGCAGCGATACCATCTAGTTTCCATTTCTTATATTTACCATCTTTATTTTGAAAGGTTAGTTTTATCGACTTTGATCGTAAAACTTCGCCATTTTGGTCTGGTACACTCAAACATCCTTCATCAAGTAGAACTTTTTCTTCGCTTTTCCACGTTATTTTGGGATTTACCATCAAATGAGCATATTTTCCGTGTTCTTCTGTAGACTCATCTACTATAATGACTCTTTTATTAATACCTATCTGTGGTGCAGCTAAACCGATGCCATCTGACATCCACATCGCCTGGCACATCTCTGCATAGAGTTTTGCCATCTCATCTTTGTCAAATTCGACTTCTTCTGACTTTTGCCTCAGGCATCTGTCACCAATAGTTTTAATCTTCTTCGGGGAAATCATAAGGGCCGTTTAGTTTACGTTCATGTTCTCTTTCGTCAAGAACTTCATTTATAAGGTCTTTCAGTTCTTGTCTCAATTCTGGTTCTAACATTACATTCCTCTCCAGAAATCGTCTACTGGTGGTGCAGAGTTTCTAGATGCTAGATATAACGCTACATTACAAAAGAACCAATATATGTTGGTTATCCATGCCTGTCTCCAACAATACCTTCTATTTGTTTGTACAATAAAAAGGTTAGTCTCGTTGTCTTTAACAAACTGTTCTAGTATCAATGAGATAACAAAACCGATTGCAAAAATATAAAATAGCAGATTTAGTAAACCCGCTGCTGAAAGTAAAAAACTGATCATTTTCTAATAATAATTACGTCTCCTTCGTCATCATCTTCCTGATCATTCTCAGGTTTGAATACTAGGAGTTGCTCCCCAGATTGTATATCTTCCATTTCTGGATGTACATTTCTTCTAGGAATAGGTTTGTTTATAGATTCTAGCGATGATGCGGTCATCTTCCACATAAAAGCAAATGTTGCGCCTGCGACGGCAAAAAAACATATGCCATACACTAGAACTGTAAAATCATTCATCTAAAACCTGATTGTAGTATTTTCTGTATTGGAACTTGTCGTATTCTATCTATAACATTCTCCTCTACCCTCTCAACAATCTTATCAAGAACGTCTATATCTATTTCCATAAAAGGAGGGATGACACCTAACAATCTAAGTAATCCATCTACAAATAGAGCGAGAGCTGTGAATCCTAATATCATACTGATAACAGTAGCATCACGATTATGCTTTGCCATTGACTCTTCATCAATACGTCTGGCCTCATCTATGGCGTGTTTAATGAGTTCATCTACCTCTGCTTTGGTATATGTGTCTCTCTTTGGTCTGTATGCGTCAGAAAGTGGAAGATCTAGAAATTGACCCTGTAGGGCAGAAAAATACCCGAATTTTTTTTCCGCTTTTTTTGGAACTAAAAGCTCATTTTCGCCACGGCTAGTATCTCTTTGGGATTTGGTCATAACTTTGTTTGTAGTCTAGGGGTTTCGCTTGTCGGATACAACCTACTGCTTTTTCAAAGCATTCTATGCTAAATTCACCTCGTATTCCGATCAACTTTATTAGAGTATATTGAGAACTAGTCTCAACATGTTCTACTAAGTATGTATTTCCTTTGATCAACTCAGAGGGTGGTACATCACCGACCCCTGACCGTAAAAACTCAGGAGTGTTACCTATGTAACGAACTTGGTCGCCTATCTTCATATTACTTTACCTGTTAGGGTTGTAGTACGTCAACATTACTAATAATATGAAAGCAATTACTAGTATAGCATAAAATGTGATTACCATAATATTTAAAGATTACTTATACTATATCGTTATTTTTTTCATTTGTCAAGGGCAGTAAGTAATAAAAAAACCCACCTTGCGGTGGGTCTTATAGCGTTCATTTTTTTATGTTATTTTAAGATTTCGGTACATACTTTTCTACAGTAATTGTCATTACAATCGATCATGCAGTCAAAGTATTCGTCGATTAGTTGATCCTGATTGGGATAGTAGTCGTCGTGATGAATCCATTCTGCCATTTGATTGCTAGACATCCTGTTTCTCATAACTTTCCTCCTATAGAATGGGGCCTTGACATAATAAAGAAAACCTTTAGATCATCGCCTTGTCCTTAATTCTATCACTATTTAGTGCCTTTGATCCCCAAATTGTAAGGATCTTAACACTTCGTAGTTAGGAAAAACTACCTATTTACTAGTCCATTTCATACATCATTGCCAAGAATATACCAGTGATGGCAATCGTTCCTGACAACAATACTACTGTAGTGTGTATTGTGTCCAATCTATTTACTTAACATAACGTAATATTTATCTAATAAAAAACCCCTACGATATGTAGGGGTTTATCAGACAAGTATAGGTCTGATTATACAGACTTAGCAACTTTCAAGCCTCTGTACATGAGTTCATGTCTTTGGCGCTGTGCTGCTTCTGCGAGTACCTTTGCGTTGTACTCCTTTGAGTCGTACTCGACTCCTCTGTATGTGACTTTTGCCATTTGGTTTCTCCTAAAGTAAGTGGATTTTAAGGCCCCGTTCCTTTAGCGAACTTTTGCGTCCCTTTCGGGATGAACGATCCGTTCCGAGTCGGCTTACTTGCGTCCAATGATATAAGCATCACATTCACCTTCGACTTTCGTACGAAAATAATCTATTAGATACTCCTGTGCATCAGATCCAAGACTCCCATCGCTGAGGATCTCGATTCTGTTTTGATTCCACTCTGAACATGACATATCCCAATGGAATGAGTTATGCTCAACGAGGAGTGATGCCAGTAGTGTGAGTTCTATCATTTGGATGAACGATTGTGTTAATTATAACACATTTCCTACTATTTAGTCAAGTAATTTGTAGTTTTTACTACGTTTTTGATACAATTTTATAAAATCTTAAGATTTGTCTTTAATATTATCGCCTATGACTAAGGTATCTAGGTCTGTCTCATAATATAAACCCAAAGCATCTCCTATTCTCCCAGCTATAGGTTTACCACCGTTATTTAAGGAAGTATTCAGTAACACAGGCATACCAGTTAGCTTTTCATATTCCTTTAGTAACATATAATAATCTTCTTGAGATTCATTTACAGTATTGATCCTACATGTGCCATCCGCATGAGTAATACTAGGGAATCTATCTGGTTCTAATACATCCGTAACATATAACATGTATGGCGAAGGCCCATTCCAGTAGAAATACCTTGATACTTTCTCTTCTAATACCGAAGCACCAAAAGGTCTAAATGGTTCTCTATGTTTTACTTTATTGTTGATCCAATCTTTACCATGAGGATCATCAGGTCTCATTAATATACTTCTATTTCCTAACGCTCTAGGGCCTATCTCTCCATGACCCTGATACCATCCGACTATCTTTCCCTGTGCAAGTAACTCAGCAGTGTCCTTGATCGTCTTTGTGGAGGGTCTGTCCACAGGTGCCTGATCATCTTGCATAAAAGGAAATCCCTCTGAGGGAAGTGGCATCAAATTATTTTCTCTTCTAAGGAACTCCACAGCACCAAGACTCAATCCTTGATCGTATGCGTGTGGTGGTATGACTAGATTAGGTATCGCATCTTTCAATACCTTATTAATAATAGTATTTTGTGCTACACCACCAGAATATCCTACAATATCATCTGGTTCAACAAACTTTTGAAAATGTCTTAGATATATTTGTTCTGTGTATTCGTGTGCTGTATGAATATAATCTACCAAGTATTGCTGATCGTCAACTTTTGTTTGTAATAAATCAAAATCCCACATTTTGTCCAGATTATCAATGTGTATGCCATCATTACTTACATCTGGATTAATATTACCAAAGGCCTTTAGTGCCATCACTTTCCCTGCATGATCTAGATAGTTTCCACGCAAGTTTAGGATTTGGCCACTCATTCTAGTCATAATGAATCCAAGACTAGGAGAGCCATGCTTTATAACATTAACGCCACTTGGAGTTTTACCATAGTCTATGAGTTTACCATCTCTCCACACGCTACGATACATCCAGTCATCACCAAATCCATCAAAGACAAAGTGAAGATTAGGTTTGACCTTCATAGGCCAGAAACTTAGCGTATGTGCATAGTGATGATCTATTCTATAAATGGGGCATCTAAATCCTAGATCTCTGAGAAAAGGTATCTCTATCTGTTCTGATACTTTTTGGGAGTTTATAGCAATCCACTCATTAACAACACTGTGTCTCTCATATACAGTTCCAGCACAATCTATGATCATGCAAACACCGTCTACAAACCAAGGTTGAATATTCCACTCATCTAGTATTCTTGTCCATTCATATATGCCATTAGTAAAACCGTGATGTTTATTCTGATAGTCTCTTTCAAAAGATCTATACCTAATAGTTTCACCATCATAGTAAGTTATATTGGCATCATGGGAGTCTAATCTTAGACCTAATAATTTCATGCGACCCTACGGCTCAAATTTTTACCCGAATTTTTTTTCCACTATTTTAGTTTTTAAATAGCGATTTTACATACCTGGCGGTCTGGATGGGTCTTGCATAGGAGCACCCATACCTGGCTGTTGATAACCACCACCCATTCCAGGCATTCCTCCCATTCCTGGCATTCCTCCACCTCCTGGCATACCTTGAGGAGTTCCACCAAAATTTCTATTGATACCTCCGTCTTGCATCTTCTCAAACCCATGTTCAAGTCGGTGTGCTTCTACGGTTTTGGTTATCTCATCTATCTTTCTCTCTAAAGTTTTTATCTTAAGGAGAATTAAATCAAGTTTATCTTCCATGTTGAGATTTATTTTTTATGATGATACAGTTATTTGCATAGTCTGGAGTGAACTCTAACACATCATCAGATGGCCAATCCATCTCTTCGTAAAGAGCGTTAAGTCTGTCCATATCTTCCCACAGATCATTGACATGTTCCTTTGGAGTTGGTCTAAACCAATCCTCTTCTGGTTCTAAGTTTCCGTGTCTTGCCATGTTACCTCCCTAGAAAATAGTGATTAATGACTTCAATTTTCTCATGTGCTTGAGCGACGGCATTTATTTCACCGTCTATTGCTGCCATAATATCTGGGTGTTCTCCTATACCTACAGGATAGGTAAGGTAAACTTCGACATTCTGTTTATGTTTGGCGATTAAACCCTCATAATAACGAATTTGTGACTTAAGAATGTCGTCACGCAAATGAATCATAATTCTACTAGATTGTATTCTTGTAAGTATTTAACAGTTTCGACAGCACCACCAATGGTATATGCGTCAACTGTAACTTGAGGGAAGGTTGACCCCTCTCCAAACTGAGAGTAGAATTCTTTCCTGTCGAAGTCTTCGTCAAGTTTATATTCTACAAAGTTTAGTTCTGCTAATTGTAACACAGAAATAACTTTTTCGCAATGTCCACATCCTAATTTTGAGTAAACGGTGAAGTTCATGTTGTTTGAAACCATTCCTTGAGTGATGATTGATAACCATGACCAACTGGGGGTTCTTTAATTCCCTTCATCCTTTTATAATCATTGTGCATCGCCTGGAGATACCATGCTTGAGCCAATTGATGTGGGCCCTCTTTCAACAACTGGGTTTGAAATTTCGATAGACCAGCCTTCATCTCCAAGTACTCCTTTCTCCACGATAATCGGTTCTCTTCTGACATCTTGTTCCTCCCAGATTTTTTTAATTTGTTCGGTTTGTTTATCAATATCTTTCATTGCATTGGCAACCTTGACTTCAATCCACTGTTGTTTCAACCATTCGATGAAACCTAGTGCAAGGTGTTGTACAAATGGGTTCTTGAATTTCTTCTTCACCCATCTCTCGGCTTTATCGTACCAAGGGTCTACGCCTTCCCCGAAGGTTTTTTCAAAGGAGAATAGCACCGATGATAAATCCTTTAGCGAACGATATACATTTCATTTGATAGTCTGTAAGTCCAAACTTATCTTGAAATTTTTTTGCCATTTTCTTATCCCACTCTTTTACATGATGCAAACCATGTACAATAGGATTCATCTTTTCGTGGTCTCCGCAAGACATAATCTTATCCTAAAAAAACTATTTAGATTATATTTTACCATAAAAAAAGACCCCTGTGAAGAGGTCTTAAGAAGTGTGTCGATTTGAATATTAACCGATTGAAGGTGCTGTTAAAGCAACTGTTGTTGACTCTGCTGATGCAAGGTCAAGTGGGAAGTTGTGTGCATTTCTTTCATGCATAACTTCCATACCTAGATTAGCTCTGTTAAGAACGTCTCCCCATGTTGGGATAACTTTACCGTTTACATCTACAACTGATTGGTTGAAGTTGAATCCGTTTAAGTTAAATGCCATTGTACAGATACCCATTGAGGTTAACCATACGCAGACTACTGGGAATACTGCTAGGAAGAAGTGTAAACTTCTTGAGTTGTTGAATGAAGCATACTGGAAGATTAGACGACCAAAGTAACCGTGTGCAGCTACGATGTTGTATGTTTCTTCTTCTTGACCAAATTTGTAACCGTAGTTCTGTGACTCAGTTTCTGTTGTCTCTTTGATTAGAGATGAAGTAACTAGAGATCCGTGCATTGCAGAGAATAAAGATCCTCCGAACATTCCAGCAACACCAGCCATATGGAATGGGTGCATTAGAATATTGTGTTCTGCCTGGAACACGAACATGAAGTTAAATGTACCTGAGATACCTAGTGGCATTCCGTCTGAGAATGAACCTTGACCGAAAGGATACACTAAGAATACTGCGAACGCAGCAGATACTGGAGCTGAATATGCAACGCATATCCAAGGTCTCATACCTAGTCTGTATGATAGTTCCCACTGTCTACCCATGTAGGCAGAGATTCCGATTAGGAAGTGGAAGATTATCAACTGGTATGGGCCACCATTATATAACCACTCGTCTACTGTTGCTGCTTCCCAGATTGGGTAGAAGTGTAGACCTATAGCGTTTGATGAAGGAACAACTGCACCAGAGATGATGTTGTTACCATATAAGAAAGAACCCGCTACTGGTTCTCTGATTCCGTCGATATCGACAGGAGGTGCTGCTATGAAAGCAACGATGAAACATGCTGCTGCTGTGAGTAAGCATGGGATCATGAGTACACCGAACCAACCAACATATAGTCTGTTGTTTGTTGATGTTACCCACTCACAGAACTCAGGCCATCCCTGTAGGAGAGCACCGCTTCTGCGTGTGATATTTGAAGTTGTCATTAGTAGGACGTTTTAAGTAGGGCTCCAAGGGTTAGAAGCGATACTTATTTCCGACAATCCCTTCACTGTCGGATATGAGAGACGAAGTATTATACTGCCTATAGGTCTCGGTTTGAGAGCAGTTGTGCATTGGATGGCGATCCTTTCGAGTCCATTGCTGAGTGTGTTGAAAACAACACCCTTCCGTTATTTATATTAACAAATGTTTACAAATCTGTCAAGTGTTCTTTCTTTTTTCTTAATTTTTCTATAAAATCTTCGTCAGGCGTGAATATAACAGGGCCTTCGTAGATTCTTTCTTCTAGTTCTTCAAGTAGTGGGTCTTTTTCTGGGGTCATGATCTTTCTTTAGCGGTTTTCCAAAAGTAATTTTCCTCAGACCCTAACCCATCACGGTCATGGCCATTCTCTACCTGATAGTAAACTGTGGAGACCTTGAAGTCAGGGTCTTTTGGTTTCTCAGGTGTCAAACTATTGTCAAAAATTCTCATTCTATTATTAGGAT